>Ga0116227_10003680_pt1 | contig 33949 bp, 22 predicted proteins | sample S1TSphgellanicum_FD_89693 | JGI IMG/M metagenome (GOLD analysis project Ga0116227, IMG submission 89693) | Host-associated microbial communities from peat moss isolated from Minnesota, USA - S1T2_Fb - Sphagnum magellanicum MG | ecosystem: Host-associated > Plants > Peat moss > Unclassified... | reverse complement strand
TTTCGGCCCGGACTAAGCTTCTCCGGATCGGCAATGTCTACTTTGGCAGTGTAACCTGTAAATTCAGGTTCGGTACCGGCAAATTCAAAACCGCCCACTTTCCGAACAATACTGCGGGCTCCATCACAACCTATCAGCCATTTACCTTGAAAAAATTGGCTGCCAGACTGAACTGTTACCTCATTATCAGTTTGTTCAAAGTTAGTAATGGCAATACCCCGCTTTATCTCTACACCCAAAGTTTCTGCCCGGTGAGTTAGTACGGTTTCAATTTCCTGCATTTCAGAGATCAGACTGGTTTCTGTAGAGCTTGGTAGCCTATACAAAAATTGGGAAGTATCAATATCGCCTTCGTGAAACGGAATTCCGGCAAAGTGCCCTACCTGACGGCGTGCACCTTGACCGCTATTTTGATGAGGACTTTTAATACGTTTATGCAATTCCAAACCTTTTAACAAATCGCGGCGGTAGAGCGCCTCGATAGTTGGCTCCGAAAGACCACGTATCCCAAAAGGAACTTGTTTCAAAAGTGAGTGCGGATTCTCCGCTTTTTCCAGTACCAAAACTGAACATTTAGCCAGGGCTAATTCACAGGCCAGAAACAAGCCTACGGGCCCTGCACCAGAGATGATCACATCGTAAACAGATTGATTTTGTGTGGATTTATTATTTTCAGTTATTGTGTTCATATCGAATAATTAAAACACAAAAATCTGAAATACGACCGCGTTAGGCTTGTATAAACGCGACAAAATCGCTACCCAGGTCCCGTTTTTCCTGCTTCGCTTTTCTTGCAAACGCCGCTGGTGTAGCGCCGCTATAACGTTTAAACTCCCGGCTTAGGTGAGGTTGATCTGTATAGCCCAGTTCGTAAGCCAAGGCGGCAAGGTTAGAATTTGGGTGCTGCCATAACCGGTTTCGCACCTGCTCAAAGCGCATTAAGCCAGATACATCTTTAACAGAATAACCGGATGATTGCTTAAAGTTTCTTTCCAATGTACGCACGGTAGCATGAGCCGCTGCTGCTACCTGGCTCACCGGTAGGGTACCCTTAGCTTCCCGCATAGCGGTTCCGGCTTTAAAAAGCATGCTGTTATTAGCTATCTCTGCTCTTGCGTTCAAAAAATAATTTTTCACATAAGCCAAAGCTTCCTCTACCTTTCCGGCATTAATCAACTTATTCAAAGCGGGCTGCAACTGGGCGATGGGATGCTCAAATATGCGTACCTCGTCTTTACCAGACGGCAACCCAAGCAAATCAAATACCGTCCAAGGGAAGCATCTGATACCGATGATCTCCAAACGGTTTTGTGTATAAAAAAGAACAGGCTGGTTAAGCAGCCCCATCATAAATGGTGATGGTAGTTGCCGCATATCCCCATCGAAAGCAGTACTACAGCCACTCCCGAAATGAAATATAATTTCAGCATAACCATCGGGTTGTACCTCAAAACTCCACTGCTGTTCTTTAGAGTCTCTTTTGTTATACCAAAAGCACTTTATGGTATCCCGTAGCTCCTCAGGAGGTTCAAATTCTTGATGTTGCATTTTTAAAGATCACATATTTGGATTGTACCAAATGTAAATCTTTTTAAACATTTACAACCCAAGCAAGAAAACCTATTCTTTCAAACCATCCTTATCTATTCCTTCCAAACAATAACGCCCGCCGGTGCAAGCAATTTTCCACCAATTAAAATCTTGGCGTTTGGCGGTGTTGACACATTATAAACCTTATCCGAATAGTTAACCCCAACCCAAAAACCATCCCGCCATTCCAGTATCACACCTTTAGGCAAACTTACTGTTGGAATACCAGCCTCATGATAAACCCGTTGCAGAGCAGCCTTTTCCAACGCTCCATCATCAGTATCAGGGCCAATATAGGTAATGGTACCTTTGCCTAATTTACGGTGGATAACAGCCGCGCTACCTGCGTAATACTGATCACCATAAGTTGCCCAAACCTGGGTACCAGGCATCGGTTCAACTACATCGGCCCAATTGTTCCATTTATAACTTTTTAAGCCCATTTTTATTGTGCCCTGTGTACTATCCGGCAGCATATCAAAAAACGAAACCTTTGCTCCTATCAGTTGATATATCGGTTCAGCAAATTTCATTTCCCAAAGTTTAGCGTTACGATCTTTTTGGCCGGTACGACAGGTCAAAACTAAATGACCGCCATTTTCTGCATACTGTTTCCATCGCTCAACCAATTTGGCATCCAACAATTCATACGCTGGCGCAACCATAACCGGATATTTTGAAAAATCTTTATCTTCTGTAATCACATCCACAGGTGCATTCAACTCCTTTAGCGCGCCATAGTAACGTATTAAATGCTGCATAAAGTTCCATTGGTTGCTTTGTGGCTGGTTATCTTCTTCCCAGCGGTTATCCGGATTGTATAAAACAGCCGTTAACCGGGACTTATAATCTTTAGGCATTACAGCGTTAGGATTATATTCCTTTTTTATCGATTTCAATTCGTTTATCACTTTGATATACTCCAAGCCGCTCCTGCTTGGTGTAACACCATCGGTGCTGATAATGCCATAATGATATTGCTCGCCACCCGTTAAAGGCTGTTCAAAACGGTAATTGCATACAAATTTATTACCTCCTGCAAAGGCGTGCCATATCCACATCCTCACTACACCGGGCATAGTTTGCGAATTAAATTTACCCCAGTTAACCTGCCCCGGTTGTAACTCCATAACACCGGTAGTTCCATTTAACGGCCTGAACAGATCGTTAGCGAAAGCGATACTTGTTGGCGATCCCATCCGGAAACCTTGCACGCCTAAACCCTTATCATAACCTGCAACCAGGTATTTGGTGTAAGTCACAAAATCCAAACTGGTTATCCGAGTCGGATCAACATCAACATGCTCGGGCATTAGGTTGGTGGTGATCCATTGCTCCGGCAAAATAAACTTGCGTAATATTTTGTACTGCATACCCAAAAAATCATTCGCTTCATCTGCCGAAAACCGTTTAAAATCGAGTACGGCATGTGGATTTGGCTGGGCTATCAACTCTTTACTATTGGGGCAGCGGATTTGGTTAAAATCGCTGTAGCGGATGCTCCAGAATGTAGTTCCCCAGGTTTTGTTCAGGGTATCGATACTTTGATATTTATTTTTTAACCATTGCTGATAACGCGTTTGTGCGGCCGGGCTATAATCATACTGACCATAGTGCGATGGTTCATTATCTAATTGCCAGCCCCAAATGCGCTTATCATTAGCATAGTGTTTTGCGATAGCTTCAACCATTTTGCTTACATACTCACGATACACCGGGCTCGACCAACTGCATTGTTGCCTCGACCCATGCTGCATAGTAACCCCGTATTCATTTATCATTAAAATTTCGGGATGCTTTTGCTCAAGCCAGATTGGTGGCGTTGGCGATGAGGTGCACATAATAACTTTGATGCCGTTTTGATGCGCTAGTTCTACCGCTTCATCCAGCCATTTAAAATCAAACTTGCCTTCTTCGGGTTCTATAAATGCCCAGGCAAACTCACCGAAATGTGTAAAATCAAACCCCACCTCGGCCATTTTTTTGATATCCCGCGCCCAATATTGGTGTGGCCACTGCTCAGGATAATAATACGAACCTATCGGCATCAGGTCTTCTTTCGGAAAAAACTCAACGTGCTTTTGTGCCGATATTTTATTAAAACCAAAAAATATTAAAAGTAAACCTAAACATAAACCTCTAAATATGTTACTGGTCTTTGATCTTAATAAACTCATAGAAATAAAGTTTGATTGATATATTTTCAACTCATTACTTGGTATAAACACGCTTTAACCAGCTGGCAGGCACCGGAACGATACAAATATTCATAGAACGGTTATCTGCCGAAAGCATGGCCGACTGAATCTCTATACGTGTACCATCTGGGCTGAATGTTGGGTGGATATGATCTGCCGCGGTAGGTTTATGCCCGGTAGTTAATAAGATCATCTCGTGCGTGTGGCGGTCTATTAAATATAGGTTACGTGCAAAATCATCACCCACGGCAAAACGCCCGTCGGCTGAGCCGCTCACATGCCATAAGCCACTGCCCGATGGTGTTTGCCCAACTATCGTCATCTCCCTTGTCCGGATATTGACGATTCCCAAGCCGGTAGGTTTTTCGCGTGTGCCCGATGGACCCCATGCAGCTTCCTGCCCTGGATTAACACCGCTTACCGGGGTCCCGGCAGCTGTTTCTACATTGGTTCCGGGTATTTTACGATGGCCCATTAAGGCGAATGCCACCTCGTCTTTAGTGATCACTGCTTCGTGCGTTACCCATTCATAATCAGCTTCGGGGTACAAAGGGCGCAGGCCGCTACCATCAGCATTTACTATCCACGTGCGCTGCGGCGATTTACCACCTGTTTCCCAGCAAAAAACAATTTCGCCAGGCATCCAGGGGTTGGTTTGAATATGCCCTACCTGGAAAGGTACTGCCACCACATGTTTTACCTTACCGGTTTTGATGTTCATAGCTGCAATTCCCGACGGCCCCGCCCCCATGTGCCGTGGCCCAAATGCCGAATCTATTTTAGTACCGGGTGTTAACCTTCTGGCGGCTTCCTCTTTACCAATACGAAAGTAAGCCCATTGCTCATCACCATCCAAAGCCATATCGCCACCGGCGCCAATTTTAGGGTCCGGGGTACCGCAAACACGCTGGTAAACACTGGCGGCTTGCACTTTGCCGGCTTTGCTATCAGTAAATAATTTAGCCAGATCCACTTCAACAATCTCCAATGGCCCTGTTGATTCATCGGGCCCAGAGTTGCCTTTTACCTTGCGCATAAAATATAGCTTCATGCTTTTGCGGGCAACGTTCAGCATGCCTACATAACCACCTTCGGTTACCTGTACCATTTCACCGGTTTCCTCATTTACGGCCATGGCTTCACCTTTTACACGCCCGGTTCTAAAGATCAGCCATTTCAGATCAGAGGTCCACTGGTTATGCGTTTGGTAAATCTTGGAATCGCCCATAGGCGTGCTGGTTAAAAAAGTGAGCATAGTACCCGTTACAGGATCTTTCACCACCTTTCGCTCCGACGGAAACCTCTTCCCAATTTGGGCGCTTGCGGTTACACCACATAAAAGCAGGCCGGCAATAAATATCGTATTTCTCATGTTTTTGGTATTTGAGTAAGCTATTTTCAAATTATTTATTCATTTGTACTGCACTATCGTTAATCACAAACGGGTGATCTTTCAGCATGCGATAAATTTCGGCGCCGGCCAGTAATGTTGGCCCGTAGCCGTGCGCGGCAAATACGTTAACAGGGCGATAACAATAAAACGCCGGGTCAAAACCCATTCCCGTCCCTACCACGGTGCCTTCAACCTGGCCCTGGTTATTTACTTTAGTGCTCACCGCGTTCCAGGCAAGCAGCGCTGCCGGGCCATAGGCTTTAGCATCTAACCAGCCTTTGTTAATGGCACGGGCGTAGCAGTAGGCATATATAGCTGTAGCCGATGTTTCTAAAAACGAATCGTTCCTATCCAGCAATTGGTGCCAAAAACCGGTAGCATCCTGGCGCTGCACCAGGCCAAGCGCGTGTTTTTTTAGCATAGCCAATATTTCGGCTCTTGCCGGATGATCCTGCGGAAGCGCGTCAAGCAATTCAACCTTAGTTAAAAACGCCCAGCCATTCGCTCTTGCCCAGTGAAATTGCGGGTGCGGATCCATATCTTGAACCCACCCATGCATATATAAATTACGCTCAGGGTTAAACATCCGTTTAGAGAATAGTTGGTATTGTTTAACGGCTTCATCAAAATATTTTTTATCGCCGGTCAAAGCGCCCATTTGCACCAAAGCAGGCAAACTCATATAAAGATCATCCAACCATAACGTGTTAGGCAACGGACGGTTACGGGCTAAGGTACCGTCGCTCAAGCGGAATTCCTTGGTCATGATATAGTTGATGTAATTATCTATCATGGGCCTCAGATCTGCTTTAAGCGTGCCCGATCTTAAAGTTTTGATCATGGCGGCGGCCATCGAGCCCGCATCATCCAGCGCATGCGGATCTAATACCGAACGTACCGGCGTTATTGCTTGCGGAGATGTTTTTAGGTAGCTTTTAAATCCGGTAACGGCACTGCTCAAAAACTGCATGCGGTTGGTGGTATAAGCTGTGAACTTAGCGTCGCCGGTGGCAGCACCTGCTTCAAGCATACCGGTATAGGTAATTCCCCACTCATAGCTAATTAGCCTGAAATCACCCGGCTTAAATATACTTGTGGCACTTAATCTAGACATGTCGGTTACAGGCTGTTTGGTTTTTGAATCTTCGAGCGTGTAAGGTGTAGCTGCATCAAGGTATTTGTAAATGCGATCAAGCACAGCTTTTACATCGGCTTGCGTGGTTTCGCCGTAAGGGGTAACATAAGCCGGTTTGAGCAAATGCAAAGGTGTGGTTACATCATTACCCTTTGCAGCAGTAGCTTGCGCATGTAAAGACATTGCCGCAAATTGTGATAATAATACAAAGCCACAAAGTACTAATACGGCTTTACAACGCATTTTGATCGATCTATTCATTGGATATTGATAAGTTTATATTGGTAAGCCGATGCCTGGCTTTTAATTGATGGTTTAAAATTGAAGAAAAGAATTACGATATCCGTCCTGTACATTCCTGCTCTGTATATCAATATCGAATTGTTAGGTGTAGACTATTCCATACAGGACAGACCGGGTTGGCACTGGGTATTTTTGTTTTGATATTTATAAAATCCAATTATTTAATACATGTTAATATCCTGATCGCCGATCAAGGTACTTGGCACCTAAAAAATTCTACTTCTTGCAAATGATAAATAATTCCGGAGAAACCTGTAGCCAGGCTGATGTGAAAACCGCATTCGACGGATATTACAACCGTTTGGTGTATTTTTCGTACCAGATAACCCATGATAAAACCCAGGCCGAAGATATTGTGCAGGATTCATTTGTTAAATTTTGGGATCATTGCAGCGCTGTTTCCAACAACCCTGTTGCTATTAAAAACTTTTTGTACAGCACCGTAAAAAATGCGACCCTTAACCTGATCAGACATAACAAGGTAGCTGAGCAACATATCAACAGCCTGAACGGTACACCGGTTGAAGAAGCGATTTTCCATTCTATCATCCGATCTGAAGTTATGGCCGAAATTCATGTAGCTATTGCTCAACTGCCTGGCAGCTGCCAGCAAATATTCCGAATGAGCTATTTGGAAGAAATGAAAAACAACCAAATTGCTGATGTATTAGGTATATCTGTAAATACCGTAAAAACACAAAAGCAAAGGGCTTTAAAAGTGCTTAGGGGCCAGTTAAAGCCCGAATTGTTTGTATTGCTTTTGGCTACAATTACCTACCTTTAGTTTAACCGTCCGGTTAACAATTATTTATTTTATTTCTTTGTCACCCTTTTGTTACATCAGCGTGTCTCTATGTTATAACCAGTTGATGTGCCACGGCGCGCCTAAATATATTTCATGGAGAACAATTACAAAGCGTACGAATATGCCATGCTTATTATAAAGCATTTGAAAGGTGAATTGTCTGTAACGGAAGAAATTAAGCTGAATGCATGGTTAAATGAGAGTGATGAAAACAAACAGTTGCTTGAAAAAATAAAGGATGAGCACCTGTTGCAAAACGACCTTGATTTTTTTGCCACCATTGATCAAAAAGAAGCCTGGAAAAACATTGTTCTGCGTGGTCAAAAAACATCGTTTGTTGGGCAGGTTTATTCATTTATTCAGAAATGGAAATACGCCGCAATCTTATTAGTGTTTTTAACGGCGGGTGGGGTTTGGTTTAAGATCAACACGGTCACTATTTCAAAACCGCAAATAGCTGCTATCAAAAAAAGCCGGTTTAAAAATGATATCCCCCCCGGTACCGAAAAAGCTAAGGTTACTTTGGCGGATGGTTCGGTAATGAGCATCGATCCGCACTCATCCGAAATGGTTAAAACTTATGGAAGTTTGAAGATCACTTCGCAACATGGCTTACTTACCTATCAATCTATCGGAACTACCCAGGATGTTAACAGCGATCGTTTTAACACTATCACTACACCAAAAGGCGGTAAATATAAAGTTGAATTACCTGATGGCAGCTTGGTTTGGCTAAACTCCGAATCATCGTTAAAATTCCCGGTAGCATTTAGCAAGCATGAGCGCCGGGTTTATTTAACTGGGGAAGGTTATTTTGAGGTAGCTAAAGATAAGCATAAGCCTTTTAAGGTTTATGCCAATAACTCGATAGTACAGGTATTAGGTACACATTTTAATGTCCAAGCCTACAAAAACGAAGCCGCCGAAAGAACTACTTTGCTGGAAGGCTCGGTAAAAATATTCAATAAGAAAAACAGCAAGTTAATTGTACCTGGCCAGCAAGCAAGCATCACGGCAAACTCAAAAAAGATAAGGATACATACAATTGATGTAAACGAAATAGTAGCCTGGAAAGATGACTTGTTTGTTTTTGACAGTGAAGACATTGAAAGTGTAATGCGCGAGGTTGCCCGTTGGTACGATGTTGATGTAGAATATAAAGAACCTGTTCCGCAAATACATTTTTCCGGCAGCATATCCCGATCAAACAATATCTCACAAATACTAAACATGCTCGAACTAACAGGAGGGGTTCATTTTAGCATTGACGGTCGCAAAATTACTGTGACCAAATAAGCACAGAAAAGAAAGCAAATTTAAATAACAAATAAAGCTTTGATAAAAAGCCGGAAGCGTTGGAGCGCTTCCAGCTAAAATACAGATCAACAGCTGGCGTATGCGATAACTAACCAATTGATTATTTAACCTATATGAAGTAAAAGTATGGATTTTAATTTTTACAACGAATGTTTTCCCCGGAAAATGGGGCCGGTGTTTAGACTACTATTGATTATGAAACTAACTGCTATTATACTTATTGTATTTTGCATGCATGTAAGCGCTACATCCTACTCACAAACGGTAACCTTGTCTGAGAAGAACGCGCCGTTACAAAAAATATTCCGGCAAATTAACAGGCAGGTCAATTACAATTTTTTATACTCTGACGAATTATTGCAGAAAACTCAAAAGGTGACCATCGAAGCAGTAAATGTTCCGTTGGAGAATGTACTAAAAGAATGCTTTGCTAACCAGCCATTCACTTATCAAATATTTGATAAAACCATCCTGATCAAACCTAAAACTACACTCGAAACCGAAAAGCCTTTACCACCAGCTACAATAACGGGTAAAGTTACCGATGAGACTGGTAGCCCGCTACCCGGAGTAAGTGTAAAACTTAAAGGAACAACCTCAGCAACGGTTACCGATGCCGACGGACATTATAAACTTACCATTCCGGATGCTAGTCAAACCAGCACGCTTATTTTTAGCTTTTTGGGCTTTAAAGCGCAAGAAGTGGTTGCCGGTAACAAACTGGTTGTAAACGTTCAGCTAATACCCGAGCCAAAATCGCTTAACGAGGTGGTTGTAATTGGTTATGGTACACAACGCCGTGGCGATGTAACAAGTGCCATATCATCGGTTGATGTGCAAAAAATGGATAAAATACCGGCTACAAATTTAAGCTCGGCATTACAGGGACAAACGCCTGGCTTGGTTTCGGCACCAACCAGTTTTACTCCAGGTTCGGGTTCGGCAATCCGTATCAGGGGTAACCGCTCATTAACAGCAACTAACGATCCTTTGTTTGTTGTGGATGGCGTACCGGTATCATACAGCATTGATGATATCAATCCACTTGATATCGAATCTGTAGATGTGTTGAAAGATGCTTCCGCTACAGCGATATATGGTTCGAGAGGTGCCAACGGTGTTATACAGGTGACCACAAAAAAAGGTAAAACCGGTAAAGTAACCGTTGATTACGCCGGGAGTACATCGGCAGATAACATATTAAGGAAACTGGCCATATTTGACGGCCCAACTTATACTCAATTTAAAAGAGACGCTTACATTGGTGGAAAATCATACAATTCAGCCTTAAGTACTACCAGTACGGCGCAGCGGTATTTTCCGGACCCGGCATCGGATTATAAACTTTTTGGGGCAGATCCCGCCATACTTGCTAAAATTATGGCCGGTTACACTTTTACAAAATACGACCCGACCAATAACATATTTGATGTACTAACCCGTCCAACTACTGATGCCGAAAAGGCCTTGCTTGTAAGTTTAGGTTACCCGGTGTTAAATGATGTTCCGGTTTTTGATGCATCAAAGATACCTACATACGATTGGCAGAAAGACGCTATCAGAACCGGTGTTACACAAAGCCACAACTTATCGATCACCGGTGGATCGGAAAAATTTACTAACGCGTTTTCGTTAGGTTACCTTACACAAAAGGGTATTGAGCCGGGGCAGGATTATACCCGCTACAGCTTATCAAACAGCATGAATTATAAACCGGTAACTTACTTTACAACTGGTGGTAATTTAAGCTACTCAAATGCCATTCAAAATAAAGGATCGGATGTTTACGGAGCAGCATCGGGCCAGCTGCCATTAGCTGAACCATATGATAGTAATGGTAACTTCGTGCTTTTCCCGGGTAATGACAGTAATATTATTAACCCATTAAACGATGCAAACAGCTTGTTGAACGAAACGCGAAACAGCCATTTGCTAACCAACGTTTACGCGCAAATCAATCCTATTAAGGGCTTAACTTTAAAAACCACTTTTGGTGCCGATGTACTCAATGCCCGTACGGGTGTATTTAGCGGCGCTATCTCGTCAAGCAGGGCAGGCGGCGCGGCCACAGCTTCATATACTACATCATCTGCCCTCACCTGGACAATGCAGAACCAGATATCGTACAATACAACCATCGCCAAAAAACACGATATAACCGCTACCGTTGTACAGGAGTTGTTAAAAAATCGAATTGAAACATCAACCGCTTCGGCAGCAAGCCTGGCTTACGAAACGCAAAAATGGTATTCACTGCAAAATAACGCTACCGGCGTAGTTACTTATACCGGCGGATTCACCCAGTTTCAACAGGCGTCGTTTTTAGGCAGGTTGATCTACTCGTACAATGGTAAATATATTTTAACCGTAGCCGAAAGGTACGACGGTTCATCAGTTCTTTCTGCCGAGCACCAAGGCAAATCGTTCCCATCCGGGTCAATAGCCTGGCGCATAGATCAGGAAGAGTTTTTAAAGAAAGCTACTTTTATTGATCAGTTAAAAGTTCGCGGCGGTATTGGCTCGGTTGGTAACGCGGGTATCTTACCTTATACAACCAACGGCCCTTTAGCTATTACATATTATAACTTTGGCGCCACACCGGCCCAGGGATATGCACCAAGCACCACCGGCTTGCCACTGCCGGATCTGGAATGGGAAAAGACCACCACAAAAAACGTGGGTATAGATTACAGCTTGTTTAAAGGTCGTGTATCGGGATCTATTGATGTTTATGAATCCAACTCTAACGAGATACAGGTGCAAAAACTGCCTGATGCTACGGGTTATACCGGTATAACTGTAAACGTTGGTCAGGTTAGAAACCGGGGTATTGAGATATCACTATCAACTGTAAACATAAATACAGGCAAATTTAAATGGACAACTGATTTTGTATTCTCGAGCAATAAAGAAGCTATTGTTTACCTGGATCAAACCGGTGCCAATAATATCCCAAGCGGTTGGTTTTTGGGTGCGCCGATCAGATCTTATTATGATTATACATCGCAAGGCATATTCCAAAACAGCGATGCGCAGCCTGGGGGGATTTTGTATGATTATTATTGGAAAAAAGCTGGTAACAAAGCTAACACGGCACTACAACCCGGCCGGATCCGTGTAGCAGACACTAATGGCGATACAACTATAACCGAAGCCGATAAAGTACTTTTAGGTTCGCCCAATCCTGCCTGGACAGGTAGCATTAACAGCACCTTTGCTTATAAAGGTTTTGAGCTAAGCGCCTTTGTTTATATTAGCCATGGCGGCTTGATCCGCGATCCCCGCCCATCATTAGTTGGTCGCTACGAAACCTTTAATGTAAACTATTGGACACCAACCAACCCATCTAACGAATATCCGCAAGCTAATTTAACCAGCGATATACCGCTTTACTGGCAAGCTAACGGTTTCAGAGACGGATCATTTGTTAGGGTGCGAAGTATTTTGCTATCGTACAAGGTGCCGCAATCTATACTGAACAAGATCAAGATGCGTAGTCTTACTTTCTCCATTAATGCGGTTAATCCATTCCTGTTCAGCAGCTATAAACGTTACGATCCCGAATCGGTACAATATACAAGCTCTTACCCATCAAGCAGCACAGCTAACCCGGGACCAACATCGTTTAGTTACCGCAGTTGGGTATTTGGTATAAAAGCGGGAATATAATTAAGTGATAAAAAAAGATAAACGAAAATGAAAAAATATATCATACCGGTTATTACGATCATGCTGGCCTTAAGCGTAGGCTCATGTAAAAAATTCTTGCAGGAAGACCTGGTGAGTACGCTTACACAAAACTATTACACTACCGACCAGGGGCTCGAAGACCTTGTAAAATCGGCTTATACGCCATTGCGTAATAAATTTGAAGGCGAGCAGGCCTATGCCTTATATAATTTTGGTACAGATGAATTTATAGAAGGCGACCAGTTCAACTTTGAATACTACAACAGTTATGCCGCCAGCTACAACCCGGCCGAGGGTTTGCTGAATGGTTTATGGACCAACAACTACTACGCTATTGGGCGTTGTAATATTGGTCTTGAGCAATTACCATTGTTTAAAAGCACCACATCAAAAACCTTAAGTACACCGGCACAAATAAACCAGAGGATTGCCGAGTTAAGGTTTCTACGCGGTTATTATTATTTTCAGTTAGTGCAGCAGTTTGCGGGTGTACCTATTGTTACCCAGCCTACAACAAGCAAAAAAACTGATTTTACACGTGCTTCGGTAGCTGATGTTTACAAACTGATATTTACCGACCTGCGTTTTGCAGCTGATAATTTATCGGCTACCAATACCGATCAGGGGCGTGCTACCAAGGGTGCGGCAATGCATTTTTTAGCTAAGGCATATTTAACCCGCGGAAGTGCCGTTACCGATGTTCGCGGCCAGCAACCTACGGATATTGATAGCGCGGCATATTATGCCACACAAGTAATAAACAGTGGTACCTACGCTTTAGAAAGCGACTACATGAATTTATGGAATGGTGTTTATCCTGCAAATTATCCTAAGGTTACTACTCCGGCAATTGGCCAGAATGGTGCTACGCCAGCTGGTGATATCAGTAAATTTCAAACCGCGCAGGCCAGTAAAGAGATCATCTTAGCTGCTCAATTTATTAAAGATCTGACTTTAGACGGGACTACTGGTAACCGGACTCACGAGTTTTACATTTGCCAGTACGATGTAGGTATCCCAGGCCTTGCACGTACAGCAGATAACTTTAACGGTCGCCCTTTCCGCCGTTTGGGCCCATCGGATTATACGATAGATCTGTTTGACCGAAAGAACGATTCGCGTTTTTATAAAAGCTTCCGCACGGTGTTTTATTCTAATACCAATACCAGCGTTCCAAAATTCACCGCCACCGATGCGCCAACACCAGCATTGGTTGGTCAGCTTAAATTTGGAACCGGAGATACCGCCGCTTTGTTTATCGCGAATAGCAAAAGTGCACCATTGTTAAGTTCGCAAATATCTAAATACCGTTATACTGTTTACGCACGTTACTACCAGGCAACAGCGAGCGGGCCAATACTGCAAGGTTTTAATAACAACAAATATCTTACCCTTGTAAAAATGTTAGACCCAGTGCGCTTAACAAGTGATTACAACGAGGAAAGAGGAGTGCGTAACGGCATAATTGCCCGTTTAGCCGAAACCTACCTGATTGCTGCCGAAGCTTACGGCCGTAAAAACGATTACCCTACAGCGCTTACTTACATCAACAAGTTACGCCAAAGAGCTGCTTATCACGCGGGAGAATTTAAGAACCCACAAATTTATATGTTTGATGGTGGTACGCCTGGCGACGTAAGCGATACCTATGCTAATCTACAGGCTACTACTACGCTATTTACTACAAATGCGCCAAGCGAAAATTATCCACCAACGGTAACCAGTACCGCCGATCGTTTTATTCACTTTATGCTTAACGAACGTACACGCGAGTTGTGTGGCGAGTTTTACAGGTATGAGGATTTAGTACGTACAGAAACTCTGTACGATAGAACAAAACTATTTAATAAGGATGCGACAAGCATTATCACAAGGGATAAGTTAAGGCCTATTCCACAAATACAAATAGACGCCACAACATTGAACGGCCAGGCCATGAGCGCCGATCAGAAGAAGGCTTATCAAAATCCAGGTTGGTAAACTTTAAATCTTTATAGTTAAAGCCAGGCACTAAAACTTGCCTGGCTTTTTAATTATGATGTAGTACTTTCTAACCGATAGTGCATCTACATTGATTAAAGCTCACTTTAGCTATTTGTATCGCGTCATTTGCTATTTACTTATACCGGCGCAACGCTATTACTTACTTTGGCTAAACGAAACGTAGCCAGCAGATAATAAAATGCACCAAATGCGGCATACCCGGCCAAACTGGTTATACCTTTTGTTGGGTCGTGTGCCAGCAGGATAAAAGAAGTACCCCCGATCATGGATTGGCCTCCGCTGATGATCATTGGCCATTGGCCACCTAAAAATTTCCTGCGGCGTAACCCTAATATCAATTGGATCAGTCCTGTTCCAATTGCCCAGGCACCAAAAACTATTAATGCTTCGGGAACACCTTTTTGTAAAGCTATACCTACAGCTAATGTGGTAAATCCACTGATAATGGCATTTACATATTGCGGTGTTTTAGATTTGCTGCCACGGTTAGCGCGAATATCAAAAAATGTACCCACTACATCCCAAGCCGGATAGATGATCAATAGAATGGTGGCAATCCCCATAGATGTTTTTGCAAAAAGAGCGACAAGAACTACCCAAACCACCGAAAAGCCGGCGCGGATAAAATAAAGTTTCCATAACGACCGGGCCGTTTCTATAGCCTGATTATCTGTTACTGCATAAGTTGAAGAATTTGATGTCATGATTTTTGATTTTTTAATACTTTTTGTCATTCAAAATTGTAAAGGATTGTCCGTCTGCATTTTCACTTAAGTGAAAATGCATGTACATTATTACCGTATAATTACAATCACATTCACTTAAGTTAAATAGCTTAAGTACTGTTCAGCTTATATTAGAGGCTGATATATTGTAGTAAAATGATCGAGAAAAACAGAGTCTTATTTCAGCACCTGAAGGATTTTGCCCCTTTGAATGATAATGATATCAGCGACAGCCTTACGTTTTGGAAAATACGAAAGATGAACAAAGGGGATTTTTTCAATATGCAAAACATGGTTTGCAATGATCTTGGCTTAATAGTTAAAGGCATATTCCGAATCTATTACCGTGACCCTGATACCAAAGAAGATAAGAACATCTATTTTTTCTCAGAAAATCAATTTGTTGTTTCTTTCAGAAGCTTTGTAACACGCAACCCATGCTGGTACTTTATTGAAGCGATGGAAGATTCGGAGATCTCATTCATTTCTTATAAAGACCTTAACGGCCTTTATGATACACACTCCAACTGGGGTAAATTTGGCAGACTATTAGCTGAATCGTTTTTTAACCTTGCTCAAACCCGTACAGAAGAGTTCATTTTTTTCTCGCACGAACAACGCTATATCAGGTTATTAGAAGCCCATCCCGATATTATTGAGCGTATTCCGGCCTATCATATATCATCTTACCTTGGTATTACAAACCCTTCATTAAGTAGAATCAGGAAACGGGTAGAAAGTAAAAAAGCTGAATGAGAGATGCGCGATGTTAATGCTCACATTTTTTGAATGAGGAAAATATTACTGTAAATTTAAAAATGAATATTTTGATCTTGCTTTTATACCCAGCGCAGGTAATCTCAAATTTCTATTCATGGACAGGCTTTCCTCAACTGTTTACCTCTGATCTCCGCATATGAAAAAAACGATGCCTTTCGATTTTTTGTTGGATTATCTACCCGCTTCGGTAGTTATTAAGCCAGCTATCGGGATGTACTATATTTATTTTGAAGGTAAGATCGTTCTGATATTCCGGAAGCTTAGTAAAAACAGCCAGCACAACGGCCTTTGGATCGCTACTAAAAAAGAGCATCATATAAGTCTAAAAACCAATATCCCGGCCATTACTGATTTTGTATTTGATGAAGGGGAAACCTTTGAATCTGCCTGGTTACAACTTAAAGATGACCACGAAGATTTTGAGGAAACCGCGATCCGCATCTGCGAGCTCGTTTCACACCGGGATGAAAGGATAGGTAAAGCCACCCCAAAAGCGGCAGAACTTACCCGCCGGGACTAATTGATATAGCAATCAACAAAACTTTAATATCGATATATACCTTTTCATTTCACAAAATTTGCTGTAATAAGCCATATGTTGCAGTAGTCAAACTGCGAATAAAAAAGCGGCAAAACAGAATTAAATCTGAATTTGCCGCTTCGCCTATTTATTGCAAACGTGTACTACTTTTAGAATGCGTTCAGAATAAACTTGAGTATTAAATTTGCTATTAATTATGGATTCACTAACGTTGGGTAAGCCGCATAAAAAGCATTTGTTCCGCTTATAATACCGTTAAAGGTTCCAAAATTATCGTTCTCCCAGGGGTTTTTCCATCCGCAAACACCGGCATACCCGTTTTGGTATGATTGCTTGTAGTAATTAGTCATCGTAATATTATAGTTTCCGCTATTTAAATAGGTTGAACTATTTACATCACCACCATACGTTTCGCCTATAATAGCCGGTTTGTTTCCATTCTCGTACCAATAACCTATAGATGTGGCAAACGGACCACTGCTGCCACCTTGCCATTCGTACCAATGGGTCGACCAAAAATCCATGTACGCGGCTGCATCACCAAACCGCGCCTGTAGCGATGAATTGCTCCAGTTATTACCTGTATAAGCCGTATTGCCACCGCCTGTATTAAAACCAATGTACCTATCGCTGTTATAAACTATCCACATCGAGCCAATGGTTACAAACTTGTTCGAGTTTTTGTGAACAGCGGCGGCGCACATGGCAAAAAATTTAACCACAGCATCCCGGCTTAAAGGCCCGCAATTCGCATCGCGCCAAAAATGTTCAGGCTCATTACATAAGTCATATCCAATAATATTACCTACGGCATTGTACCGTTTCACTATCGGGATCAAGTAGTTATTGATGTAAGAGTTAGCTTTATTAACATCAGTTATCATATTACGAAACTGCGTAGCCTTACTCCCCTTAGCCATATCGAAAGACATTAGCGTAGGCATAATATAGCTATTCCAGTCTACCGCTTTTTGTATCAGTCCATCCAGATCCGACAGATATCCGGCACTCGGACTCAAAACATAGCCATTACCATCAAATCCTGGTGCATAAACGCCGGCCCCGTTTAACCATATGCGGGCTAAATTAATGTGGTTTTGATTATATCGTGTAAACTCACTGTTCCAGTAAGCAGGGTCGTAATTGTGGGCAAGATAGTCGATACTGAAATCGCTTTCTTTTTGCCAGGCCGTATTAATACCATTAAAAAATATCTGATGCCCGTTTTTATAAAACTTATTACCCGAAATTGTAACTGCCGGCATGGTAGAAACGGGTACAGCAAAAGATTTTGATAAGCTACCGGCCGGGGCGGTAAAGGCGCTGTTCTCAGATTCCGTTACGCCAGATTTTTGGCAACTCGAAAAATAAAGCAACAGCAAGAGCATCAGAACACCATTTTTTGTTTTCATAAAATTGATTTTTAGGTTATCAGCAGGGAGCTGAAATGATAATTAGTTATAACAAAACTATCCCTAATTAATACTGAGGGTTAGTATTATATTAACATAATATGATACTATAATTAGCTGTAAGGCAATTACTTTGCTTGATATAATAATTATACCATAATTGGTTAAAATACCACTACAATCTAATGCGTGGGCTGGCTTAAATTTGATATAGGCTGAATATTAGTCCTTACAATTTTACCTTATAAACCAATTTTATCGATGAGAAAACTAACCTGTCTGGCTGTAGCCGGATTGATGGCCGCGGTACAGCCATCGTGTAAAAAAACCAGTACAGCTCCGTTTGTTGAGCTGTTACCCACTACTACTAACACTCCGGTTACCACACAGCTTAAAACATTGAGCTACTTAAAACAAATTTCGGGCAGTAAAACTGTAGCGGGTCAACAAGGGAGCGGATATTGGGAGCCCATGTTTAACATTACCGGAAAATACCCCGGCTTATGGGGAGAAGACTTTTCGTTCGCGCCATTTTTTGGTGGTACCGATATGGCCTCGTCGCGGGCGTTGCTTGGTGCCGAAGCCAAACAAAGATGGGCAAAAGGCGAAATTATTGCGCTGATGTTTCATGCCTGCCCACCAACCATGGGTGAGCCCTGCACCTTTGATAACAATGTAAAAAGTAAGCTAACCGATGCCCAATGGACAGAGCTGATCACAGATGGCACCACATTAAATAATGCCTGGAAAGCAAGACTCGATCTGATCGTACCTATTTTGCTCGATCTAAAAAATGCAGGCGTAGAAGTTTTATGGCGCCCACTGCACGAAATGAACCAGGGCGCTTTTTGGTGGGGCGGCAGGCCTGGTGCTAATGGCTCGGCCAGGTTATACCAAATCACACATGATTATATGGTTAAAACACGCGGACTAACCAACCTGATATGGGTATGGAACCTGCAGGATTTTGCCTCTCTATCCAGTGATGTAAACACTTACGATCCTGGATCGGACTATTACGATGTGATGGCACTGGACGTTTACTGGAGTGATGGAACTGGTTTAACAATGGCTAAATACAATGCCATGGTTAATAAAGCAGGGAGCAAACCTATTGCGATTGGAGAGTCAGATGTGTTGTACACCTCGGCAGATTTTGCCGCGCAACCTAAGTGGACCTACTTTATGGGATGGCGCGAACTAACCCAGCAAAAAAACTCAAACGACCGGATCACGGGTATATACACAGCCCCGAATATTGTAACACTTGACAGGATGCCAGGTTGGAAATAACCATTATTCGAACACATAAAAAAGGGGAATGTCAACAATTGACATTCCCCTTTTTTATTAGGCATTTATCTAATGAACAATTATTTAATTGGTTTTAAAATAAACACAGCATCTGTTTTGGCTGCTAAACTTTGGTTCAATATTTCAGCTTTTCCTGCCTTATTTATCGAAAATTTACCCGGTTTGCTTTTACCCGATTCGCAATCAAATACGGTTAAATTGCCGGCCTTTTTTAAATCATTAATAAAACTCAAATCAAACTGTTTGGTGTCGGCTGTGGGATTATAAATGTAGATAAAAGTAGTTTGTCCGCATTTTACGCCAAATACTTCTACATCTTTTACCGAAGTGGTGGCCGTTATCGTCTTAAACGATTCCTTACCGGCAGCCATCATTTCATCAGATATAGTTTTGATACGCGCAAAATAAGCGTCGGTGCCGCGGTTATCAAAATATTCCCACCACCAGCTCATAGGCAAAATTGGCGTTGGCGAAAACAACCCGTACCACATGCCGCGTTTAAAATCGCTATCCATCCCTTCCGGAAACTCATCAAAATTTTTCGACCAATCCCACTCAAAACCATATTCACCAATTACATATGGTTTTTTAAAGTTCTCTTCGTACCTCACAATGGTACCCGGTATGGCTGTATTATTTTTATAAATATGTTTTTGGTTAAAATCAATATGTGCCAGCGAGTTTAATCCGTTCAGATCGCGGTGCGAAATACTCGTGGTTACCAAGTGATTATATGGATCAGTCGCTTTAAGATATGTGCTCATTTCATCGTGCCATTGCACAATAGAATCGGCACTGATAGGTTTATTTTTATTCGCGAATTGCACATTATCAACCTCGTTAAAAAACTCCCAGGCACCTAAACTGGTGCTGTATCCCCAACGGGCAATAAAATAGCGAAGCCTGTTTTTATAACGCTCTTTTGATTTAGGGTTAACAAAAAAATCAGCCGAACTGGGCGAAAACCCGCCATCACGTGTGCTGTAATTCCCCGGGCCGAGGGTTAGCATAACATATTCACCAAGCGAATCGGCCAGGGTAAACATGCGGTCTATCTTTTTAATGGCACTTGGGTTATAATATTCATCCGAAGCCTCGTAACGGTTACTGTTAAAATTGCGGTGCCAGTCTAAAGGCAAATTAAATGCCGAGATCCAGGTACGGTAAAAGTTACCGCCATGGTGAGCTAATGATGGCAGCATGTATTCGTAATTGTATTTCGGATTTTCGTGCAATGCCTTAAAATATTTAGAGTCATCATTTTTTCGCGATTCCCAACCAATATTCTCGCCTATACCCCTAAAAGGCTTGCCGCTATCAAACCGGAAAGTCCAGTTGTTATTGGGGTGAAGAAATCCATCCCTTTTAGTAGCCAACGAAATAAAACTCCCCGTTATCGATTTGAATGCTGCTTTACCTGCTTTGCTCAATTCAAAAGTGTAAGCATATTTCCCCAATTCTTGTGGAGCAAAACGGGCTTTCCATATTGATTCACTCCCACTTTGTCCAGATTCATAATAGCACGGCAATATTAATTTTTTGCCTTTTGGCGATGTTAATACCATATCAAGCGCAACATCTTCCTGCAAGTAAGGATTATCCCAGGTGGTGGTTAAATGTACCGCGAACTCAGTCTTTTCATACAGGAGAGCTTTATCGGTTATCCGTATTACATTACTGATTTGCGCGTAAGATAGTTGCGCCAAAAACATCACCATCAGCAATACTGTGAACAGTTTTTTCATTGTATATTTTCTTAGATCAGATAAAAGCAGTGAATATTTATTTATTGAAAAAAGTATCAAGCAAAACGTACCGTTTCAGATTTTTTTCTGGCACCGAATGCGAATCAGCATCAATGATCATTACTTTGGGGATGCTGCTCTGTAGGCCATACCATTTACTTAAGCCCGGTCCGTTAGGATCGCCCGTCTTAATAAAATTGACAAAATACTTTTGCATCGTTTCCGATGTTTTGTAATCATCAGGTGTCCAGTTATAAAATTTATTATAGGCCAGGTTACCCATAGCATAATCTATTTCGGATGCATGTACGGCCCCGAATAATTTTTCTTGCTCACCCGTAGCGCCTATTAAAGCAGGGCGTTTCCGGGTAAATAAATAACGGTAAACCGGTTTACCATCGGTTTTACTGTGCAGATCAATAAACTTCCAGGTTCCGTAAGCTATAAAGCGATCGCTTGCCAAATCGGTAGCTACCTGTTCTACATCAGCATCTGTAGCAGCCGGGTACAAGCGCAATACATCTTCGGCGCGGTCGTTGTATAACTTGTTTAAGGCATTTTTATAGTTCGCGATTGTAGGTACCTCTTTGCCTAAAAGCGAATGGTAATTAACCTCGGCCGAATTCCACCCTGCCAGCAGCGGAACATCCATTTGCTTACCGGTAGCGAAAATAACCTGCGGACTTTCCGGGAAAAAATAACCATCTACAACGATTGGAAAATGAGATGATGCCGACCATTTCAACAATGAATCAGCCGGAATTTTACGCAGATCAGCTACAGAACTTTTACCGGTTTTACCAGCGAACGCAATGCCATTTCGTTCACCATCGGCAAGTGTCCATGGTAAAAGATTACCCAGCATTGATCCGCTTTCGCCGATAGCTCCTATAAATAAATGTTTGGATAATGGCGTTGCCATCTGGGCGCAAACCGATGCAGCACCGGCAGATTCACCAGCAATAGTCACCCGACTCGGATCGCCACCAAAAGCCTCGATATTTTTCTGTACCCAAAGTAATGCAGCATGCTGATCCATCAAACCATAATTACCTGATGAATGCTGCGCTGATTCTCTAGTCAGCTCCGGATGGGCCAAAAAACCAAACACACCTAATCTGTAATTTAGTGTAACCGTAACAACACCGCTTTTAGCCATACTCTCGCCATCATACCGCCCTTCCGATCCGTCGCCTGTTGTAAAACCACCACCATAAAAATAAACCAATACAGGTAGTTTTTCACCGGCTGTTTTTGCGGGAGCCCACACATTCAGGTACAGGCAATCTTCACTATTGCTGGTGCTTCTGAAAACCATATCGGCATACATATAGCGCTGCATCGCTCTCGGGCCAAAATGATCGGTCACTTTAACACCTTTCCAATTCAAAGGCTCTGCAGGTGCTTTCCAGCGAAGATTACCAACCGGCGGTTGAGCATATGGAATACCTTTGAAAGATCGCACACCACTTTGTTCTGTAACTCCCTGCAATAATCCATTGGATATTTTAACCAGTGGTTTTTCAGCGTTAATTGCCTGGGCATCTACAGTTAACGACTTAAAGATCAGAAGTAATAAAAAAAGCTTTTTCATATTGAGGTTTACCTTGTAATTGATTTTAGTACAGTTATTACCAAACATAAGTAATTACGGATGCAGCCGGAATTTCGGTTGCTATCTCCTTACCAACAAATGCTATACGGAAATGTTGTTCCGCCTGTCCTTTGTTGGCTACTACCAGCACGGTTTTACCTTCGGGAGTTTGAAAAGCTACATTTGATATGCCATCAGTAATTGAACTTTCTATCCTGGTTGAATTGGCAGGCACAAATTTAGATACATGCCCAATGGTGTAATAAGCCAGATTACGGCTTACCTTATCGCCATCAATAGTGATGGCTCCTTGGCAGCCCGCACAACCACCATTATCGGTATGGGGTTTATTGTATGGATCGGCAGCAATATTCCATAATATTACATTGCGGCTCCAGTTACGGGTCGCGCCAATCACTATCCTGTCAACGGGGTTGGCGGTGTTAAAATCGTTCCGGCTAACGGCCATCATTTCGGTAAAGTAAAGGTTTTTGGCCGGGAAGGCATTGTGTACCGTACTAAGCGCCGAAATAGGGCCTACATACAGGTGAAACCCAGAACCATCAATAAACTTATTTGCTTCCGGATCAGTCAATATCGAGATCGGGTATTCTGGCGCATCACAATTATGGTCGTAAAGTACAATTTTGGTTTTTATACCCGCGGCTTTAAAAGCCGGGCCAAGATTATTTTTTATAAAGTTGAGTTCTTGCTTAGCTAAAAACTGCATACTTGGTGTATTGCCATCGTTAAAAGGCTCGTTCTGAACAGTGATAGCATCTATAGTGATGCCGTGTTGCTGCATGCCTTTAATGTATTTTACAAAATACTGCGCATATACCGGATAATATTCTTCTTTCAACATCCCGCCCTGAATATTGTTATTGGTTTTCATCCAGGTAGGTGCCGACCACGGCGAACCCAATATTTTGATTTTAGGATTAACCGCCAGAATCTCTTTCATTGCCGGGATCACTTCTTTTTCATCTTCAGCCAGACTAAATTTGCTTAGCTTAACATCTGTTTGCCCGGCAGGCACGTCATCATAAGAAAAAGTATGATCATTCAGATCCGACGAGCCGATGCTTAATCGCAGATAACTAATACCGACATCACTATCACTTTTGCCAAATAGTTCTTGTATTAGTTTTTTACGTTCCCCGGCAGACATGCGCCAAATATGCTGCGCACTCCCCCCGGTTAAAGCAAAACCAAACCCATCTACCGATTGATATTTTTTTGATGGGTCAACCTTAATAAGCGGCGTATTAACATTACCGGCACCCGCAAATGCTAACGGTTGTTGTTTTGATAATAAGGCTGTTTTATCGTTTGTAGTAAGCCAGCGGTTAACAGCGGTTTGGCCATAACAGCAATACGATACCTGCATTGCAAATAACAGCAGCAAATTTTTATGGATCTTCATTACAGTAAGTATTTTAGGCAACATTAATTGGTATAGCAAAAATAACCGTGCCTGCCGCTGTATGATAATGCTATTTTAACATTTTATAATGTTTATACCTTATTAGTTTGCATTTAACCCTAATTAACCGGCAAAAACCGGATGGTATTAAACCTGATAATAGCGGTATTAGGCTTACTCCGTTTGCTCACATAAATATAAATATTGTGCCTGCCGGTTACTGGTTTGCTGAACTGCCCAGTAACATTCCCCGGCTTATCAAACGAGCCTGTTTGGGTGTACGGAACCTTACTGATCACCGGCCCTGCCTGCGAATCCAGCCTGATCTCGATTTCACCATCTGCATCTTTAGATCCATAATTATAAATTATCCCTGCAATGCTTGTTAAATCGATGTTTTTAAACAACAGGTAGGCATTATCACCCCCTTCTGATAACTTATCCCTAAATCGTGGGAAACCAACATACTCATCAGCAAAAGCGGCGTTCATTTCCGCATGGCGCAATGTCAACACATCGGTTCCGGTTAACGGGCCTACTGTTTTACCACCAGCATCTGTATAGGTAGCAAAAATGGTGTACTCGCCTTTTGGCTCGGCATCATCGTATTTTAAGTTAAGCTTACCATGCAACGGAATAGCAATCCTGTTTTTATCAATCTTTTTGGTATTCGTTAACGAGAACACATACTTAACTATTTCTTTTGCATCAGCCATTGTTAGCTGTGGGTGAGCGCTCATCACATTATCCTTACCCCAACTACCACCACCACCGGCAATAATTTTTTTAGCCAGTTTATCTGCAGATCCGGCTTGGTTTTTATAGCGTTTTGCCACATCAAAAAAACTTGGCCCAACGGCTTTAGCGTTCAATTGATGGCATGATTTACAATCGCTGCCAGCCATAATGTTTTTACCCGGGTAATTAACCTCGCCTGCCGGCAGGTTTTTCAAAATATTACCCGATGGGTTATCTACCGGCTGCGTGTTGTAGGTATAAAATACTTTTACCCTGGCTGCATCAATTTTCTTATCCTCGGCATCTTTTACTAATACCTGGTAATTAAATGGCCGCCCTTTCCAGTAAAAAGACTGATTTGATGAGCCCGAAATTGAAACAACAGGCGCGGTATTTCCAGCTTTAACTATAACCGTGTCCCTGCCAATGGCTCCGGCCCTATCGGTTACTTTTAATATGGCTTTATAAATACCGGGAGTAGTGTAAACATGTGTTGCATTTTTACTTTTGGCACCAGACTTTTTCCCGTCAAATAGCCATTGATAAGTGATCACATCATCATCGTCCTGATCCATACTTCCATCTGCCGAAAAATTAACTTTTAAAGGCACCTTACCGGTGATCACTTTTTTTAGTGGCTGGTTTTTATTGTCTTTAGTAAGGTAGGCCCGTTTATTAACTTCAGCCAATGCCACCGAATCAACAATGCCGGCTTTGGCTACCGGAGCGCGGTTGCCTGTGTAATATTCAATATGCACCAAACTGGCATCTTTATTAGCCACGCCATAAACCGAACCATATTCCAGCATGTACATCGTGCCATCTACCGAAAACTTCATATCTATCGGTCGCCTAAAATCTCCGTTCGATGCCATGAATGGTTCCGTTCGCATGTAATTTTCCTGCTTGTCAAATTCAACAGTCATTAGCCAGTTGCGCATCCAATCGGCAACAAAGAGCTTATTGTCATAATACTCTGGAAATTTATTAGGTGATCCGTTTTTATTATAAACATAAACCGGACCGCCAATAGCACATCGCCCACCCAAGCCCAGCTCCGGAAACTGTTCGGACGCCGCATATGGATACCAGATCATGGCTGGTTGCGCTGGTGGTAATTGTTTTAAACCAGTGTTATTGGGCGAGTTATTTACCAATGCTTTGGGATCAAATAATGGTCCGGCAGTATTGGTAGCAAAATCCCAGTGCGCATATGGCTGGTTATTGGCCACAACATATGGCCAGCCATAGTTACCTGCTTTTTTAGCCTGGTTAAATTCATCGTAGCCTTTAGGGCCTTGGATACTATCCTTCCCTGCATCCGGACCGGGCTCTCCCCAATATAACACGGAGGTGCGCGGATTAACCGATATGCGATAAGGGTTTCGTACACCCATTACATAAATTTCGGGCAATGTTTTGGCCATTCCTTTCGAAAAAAGGTTTCCTTCGGGAATGGTATAAGTGCCATCAGCTTCGGGGTGAATGCGTAATATTTTACCTTTAAAATCATTGGTATTACCAGCGCCCCGTTGCGAATCGCCGCTGTAATGCTCAGCTCCCGGCCTTTCGTCCAGCGGGGAATACCCGTTGGATGCAAACGGACTGCTGCTATCGCCGGTGGAAAGAAACAGGTTATTATCTTTATCCCAGGCCAACGATCCGCCATGGTGCGAGCCACTATTTTTTTGTACCGGCACTTTGAGCATTACTTTTTCTGAAGACAGGTCCAACACATTCCCCGGTTTGAGTGTAAAGCGCGAGAGGTAAAAATATAAGGGCTCGTTTACCTGCCCGCCCGGGGCGTAATACAGGTACATAAAATTATTACGCGCAAACCCGGGGTCTATTGTAATACCTATCAAACCCATCCCACCAATAGTAGTTACCGGGAATTTATGGATCAGCTTAAGCTGATGTGTTTTGGTATCATACACGGATAATTCACCAAAGAGTTGTGTGAAGAATACGCGGCCATCATCGGCTACAGCCAACTCCATTGGCGAGTTAAGGTTAGTAGCCAAAATAGTTTTAGCAAACCGGTTTTGATCGGGTGTAACTTTTGAGTACGCTTTACTATAATCAAGAGGTTGGCCGTTGCCCATAGCATATTGGATGCCTCCGGCTAAATGCGCTAAAAATAAAGACTCGGTGTAGCTTTCGTCGGTATGGCCCAATCCGGTATAAAAAGCCCGTCCACCATCATAAGTGTGATACCAGCTAATAGGATGTTGCGCTCCGTTAATACCACCCTGATAAGTGCTTTCGTCAAGGTAAGTCAATACTTTAATATCGGGATATATTGATCTGTAATTATACCATTCATCACGCCGGTGCCAACGCTCTGGCAAACCCGCCGTTGCCGGATGAGTTTTATCCACAACATCAATAGTCGCATCGCGCACATTTGGGTTATTAGGGTGGCTATCAAAATATGCACCTACAAGTTTGCCATACCAGGGCCAGTCGTACTCGGTATCAGCAGCGGCGTGCACGCCAACAAAGCCGCCGCCAGCCTGTATGTATCTCTCAAAGGCTGCTTGCTGTTCCGCGTTCAGCACGTCGCCTGTTGTACTTAAAAATATTATAGCTTGATATTGTTTTAAGTTATCATCAGTAAAGAGAGCAGCGTTTGTAGTCGTATCTACACCATAACCATTACTTGAACCTATCTTTTGGATGGCGGCAATCCCAAATGGAATAGAGGTATGGTGCCAGCCTTTGGTTTTAAAAAACACCAATACCTTAGACTGAGGCTTTACAGCATCCTGATGGAATGAACACAATATAAAAGTGATGATAAGTAAACTAAGAACGCGTTTCATTTAATATCCGGGTTATTATTTAGAAGTTATTTACCGTGAGGCCTGGTTTTAACTTTATTATAATTCAGCTTCACATTTTTACCTATGGCATAATTTATACCTGCCAGTATGTGTGCGCCGAATTGAGGGTCATTATAATAATCGGCAAAGTGTCCAAGCGCAGTATAGAATGCACGGCCGCCATCAAACTCATGATACCAGGCCAATGGATGGTCAGCGCCATTGGTACCTCCTTTATAAGTACTTTCATCCGCTTTAAGCAGCACATGTAAACCCGGCTGTATGTTCCGGAAGTTATACCATTCATCTTTATGCTGCCAGAGGGCGGGCCATTGTTTGCTGGCTGCATTTTGCAGATCAGCCGTTATAACCGTACCGGTTTGCGGTTCGGGATGTTGTGTGAATACGGCACCAACCAATTGCCCGTACCATGTCCAATCCTTCTCGGTAGACGATGCGCAATGTATCCCAACATAACCACCACCTGCTTCAATATAGCGTACAAAAGCTATTTTTTGAGCGGTATCCAGCACATTACCCGATGTATTCAGAAAAATAACTGCCGCGTATTTTTTAAGGTTATTCTCCTTAAAATAAGTACTGTCGGCAGTGGTATCAACGTCAAAATGGTTTGCTTTGCCAAGCTTTTTAATAAGCTGTATCCCAGCCGGAATAGACTCATGATGATACCTGGCCGTTTTAGTAAATACAAGTACACGGCGGCTTTGAGCGATAGCGCTCAGGTTAAACAACATCAATAAAAACAGGACAAGGTATTTTTCCGGATGCTTTGCAAATCCAAGTCTTAACATTGAACAAAAGTATAAGCACATATTAAAGGGTTTATATTTATCGGGTGCGGTATTAAACCGGCTGCCTGTTTATTGGTTACAGTCAAAATTAAAGATAGATGCACCCGCGTTATTAATGCTTTTTTAACAAATTCAGATGTTTTGTTACCTATGGCAATTCATCCGGTAAATGCTCAACCTTACTAAATTACCTATTAGATTTCTTATTATTTTATAATATCATATTTGGTTAAATAAATATTAACTATCAAAATAATACCTCCTTTAGCTTTACATCTCTCAAACCTAAAGGAGCAAGCCAAAAATCCTGAAAAGAGTAGGCGCAACCAATTATTGAACCATCATGAAAAAACTATGCTATGTTTTTGTGCTGCTTATGTTAAGCGGACGAGTCTTTGCGCAATCAATCACAACGGTGAGCGCCGTTGATCTGCAACCTGCAAGTACAGATTTTACGGCTGTAAGTATTTCTAATCTGTATGATCCGTTCACACGGGAATTTAAAGTAGTCGCGTCTACCCTGGCTCAAACTACGGGCCATAATGTGGCTGGCTTTTATGTTCAGATTGATGTATATGATTACAACAACCTCAGGATTGTAAGCACATTCAACCAGATAGCGAACACGGCCAGCGGCTCTATAGCGCCCTACACTACATTCAGTTCTGATTATGCGATTGATTACAGTACTAACTCGCTAACCTATATCGGCCCGGTGGTGATACCCGCCGGTGCACTAAAAATTGTTTACCGTGTAATTTCATTGAATGATCCCGATCTGGATAATGTTGTTGATTCTAACGATATATCGACAATAGAATACACTACGGTAACTCCATAACAACCAATTATTTAAAATAAGGAGGATACCGAAAATCCTGAAAAGAGTAGGTACACATTATATTAATCCATCTCATTATGAAAAAGTCTGCATTGTTTTTGTTTTTACTTTTGTTAATCGGTTTAAAATCATCTGCACAATCTCTCAGCGCAAGCGGTTCAGATCTGGGCCCGGTTCCTATTGATTTCAGCACTATCGATTTCAGTAACACCTATAATTCATCCACACGTGATTTTGCTGTACAGGCTTCTGTTAAATACCAATTCTCATCCGATCCGCAGATCGTTTTTATCCATGTTGATATAGTGGGTTATGACAGCAGCGATCAGATCGATCCCAATTTTTATACTTACTATGCATCATTAAGCTATCCTGATTCAGGAGTATTGCCCGCCAATAAAACTTACGATTCGCATACCGATGGTGATAACCCGGGATATATTTCAGTGCCAACAACCACGGCAAAAATAGTTTACACTTTTAGTGTGGTTACTACCACCAATTCCAATAGCGGGTACAGTCATTATGAGTACACTGTTTACCCTTATTAGGATCTAACTATTAATATCAATAAAAAAAGACCTTGTTGTATTAACAAGGCCTTTTTTTATTTAACTACACATCCTTATTATAATAAATACGTTCAAGCATTTTACGGGCATCCCCATCCGGATCGTGCCGAACCTGGCATGTAGTATCAAAAAACATTATAGGGCCGTTAATATCCGAAAATTTGGGCCAATCAGGCAAACCATTGTGATTAGGGTTTCCGTTACGTGCAAAGCTGATCCAGGTTTTAGCCACCTTCTCCCCCAGTTTACGGGCATCCGTGCTTGCTCCGGTATAATTTTCACATCTATCGGTATTGCCAAAGGCAAAAGGTAACTCGCTGCAATGGAAAGCACGCGGGCGGCCATCCAATTGGGGTGTATGCCATGCAAACATATATAAGTACACTGGTGCCGCATTTTGAGCAGCTTTGCGGCTGGCCTGCAAATATGCCATCGGGTTTTGAGCGCTTATATAAGATAGTATCTCTACAGGTTTAACGTCTGGGTGCGCCTTGCGTAAAGTTTGATAAATTTGCTCGCCTTTAGATTTATATTTTTCTATTAATCTCTTTTTCAGGCCGTCTTCATCCAGATCTTCCAATGCCGCATTATTGATACTTGCCGAAGCTTCGTTACGTGCAGTGCCAACCATAAACGGAATATTTGCCGATATTCCGGGTGCAACCGGGTCAAACGGATGAAGGGGCAAAATATTTCCATCTACTACAGGCTGTAAGCCTGCCCTGCCAACATCGGCAGGAACCAAGTTACCCATCTTACGTTCGGCTACAGCTAAGGCTTCTTGTAAACGTGCTGGTTTTACTGTATGGATCTCTGCAATATTTTCGCGCGTGATATTCAGATCGTCCAATACGTGTGCCGTAATTTGAGTAGCGTAAGCATGGGTTGACATTTGAACAATAGAGTTACTTTGCGATATAGCTTTATGGAACAAACCTTTTGCTGATGGCATAGCCATTAATGTGATCACCTTGCTCCCCCCTCCGGATTGGCCGAAGATGGTTACGTTATTTTGATCGCCGCCAAAATTGCCGATATTATCACGCACCCATTCCAATGCTGCAACAATATCCAGCATACCTACATTGCCCGATGATGCATACTGAACGCCATAATCAGATAGATCAAGAAAGCCATGAATATTGAGCCTGTGATTAATGGAAACCACAACAACATCACCCATTTTAGTTAGGTTTTCTCCATCATAAGATGGATGTTCCTGACTTGAACCCGCCGAGAAACCACCGCCATGGATCCAAAACATCACAGGCCGCTTTTTACCATCTAATGCGGGTGTCCACACATTCAGGCGCAGGCAATCTTCATCCTGCATGCCGTCAACCCATTGGTATAAAAAGCCGTATTCTTGCTGATACCAGCCCGTATCTTGCTTTTGCGGACTGATTGGCCCATAAACCAGGCAATCGCGAATATCCGCCCATGCCGCAGGCTTTTTAGGCGGCATAAAACGATTTTCGCCAGCTGTGGATGCACCGTAAGGGATACCTTTAAAAGTTAAAATACCGTTACGGGTATAGCCTCTTACTTTTCCCCAAATGGTATTGGCAATAGCTTGATTTGCAGATGCGGTAATTATAACATCCCCGCGCTTGTTTTCAGGCATAGCCGAAGCCGTTACTGGTGACACGTATCCTAAACCGGCGGCTGTGGTAAGTAAACCGGCTTTTTGTAAAAATTGTCTTCGGTTATCTTTCATAAAAGTATTGTGGTATAGCTATTTTGTGATGTGCTATGGTTTACGTTTTGTTATATTTTTCAGTACGATAAACAAGGGTTGTATATAGCGCCCGCTTTGGTCGCTGGTGTAAAATCCATTACCTAATAACAGGTCGGTTTTACCATCCCCATCAATATCGGCCGCATCCATCGTCAATCCTTTTTGAAATGGTACAGCACCCGGAAGCGTATAGGTTTGAAACTTAAAGTCGCCTTTGTTTTCAAAATACAGGAAGGATTCCCAGGGTGTTATTGCTGCCGGAAAATTGCTGATCGTAGCAATATCCAAATCGCCATCACCATCAAAATCCCGTGCTATTGCTTTATAACATCCATTAATAGGAAAGAAATATTTTTGTTTAAAATTGTCCTTACCATCATTTAAAAAAATGTACAAGCCATGATATGGCTTTAATATCTGGCTGTAGTCGCCATTATCTCCACAGGTATAAATAATGTCGGGATAGCCATCTTTATTAAAATCAACCAGGTCAAAAGAGCTTGAACCATACGACGGAGGGAACCCCAATAGCTGTTTCTCTTCAAAAACCCCGTGCCCCTTGTTGGTATATAAAAATATGCCCTCATCGGCCTGGGCAAACAAGGCCAATACGTCTGGTAAACCATCGTGGTTAAAATCTTTTACTATGATTTTCAAGCAGCCGGGTTTATCTCTTAATACATGCTCTTTGAAACCTTTGCGTCCTAAATTTTCCATCCAGCTTAGGCGGCCGGCCAGGTTACCATACTGGGCAATAACATAATCGGGTTGATGATCCTGATTGAGATCTGCGACCGCTACGGTTACCGGCCTCGCAAGCTTATCAAACAAAGGTTTGCCTTGAGGTATTATTGTTCCATCCGCCTTAATGTTGATTGCTGAGATATCACCCTTTTTTAAATTATTGGCGGTTAATTCTGCTCCAATGGTGGCTACTGTTACCTTTTGCTTTTGAAAAAACATATCCACCACCGGACCATTTAATTTACATGATTTTAGTTTTTTCGACTGGTTATCAAGGATAGCTAACTGGCTTGTAATACCGTTGTTAACAATGATGCGGTGAGGCAATACACTGGTATCAATTTTAACATAAGAGGCTATAGACACTGTTGAAAACCATTCCGGGGCAGTATCTTCGATCTTAAAGAATGGGAGGTTGGCTAAAGGTAATTCCTTGTCAGGAACAAGTAGTTTTTCGGGGGCATTTTTAACAAAATAGGCTATGATATGCTTCCATTTAACCGAATCGATAACCGGCCCATCGGGTAAATAATTCAGATCGCTGCTTTCGCTTTTGGGCGCGTTATCTAAAGCGTGATCTTTGATCCCCAAAAACAAACCCATAACGGGTAATACATGGTTTTTCCAGGTTTGTTTATCAAGTAACGAAGGATCGGGAAGTTGATGGCACGACCGGCAATATTGCGCGGCAAGCATTTTACCATCATCTAGATCTTTAGCGCTTACAATAGTATCAGTATCCGTTGTATTGGATACCGTACTACCAACACAATGGATCAGCAGCGTGCAAAACACCGAAAGCAACAATACCGTAATAGCCAGCTTAGTTAGCCGCATAGCATTTAAGTTTAATACAAAAACAGAATTGCCATACCTTAATGTGGTTTGGCAATTCTGTTAAATTTTATTACTTGATAATATTAAGGGACTTGTGTAAAACTAACGTTATCTACAAGTATATCACCGTTTGATGTACCTGCATATACTCCTGCCCTAATACCAATATATACCGTTCCGGTTGCTGTGGCTGTATAAACACCACTTGTGGCAACACCAATACCATATTGGCCGTTCAACAACATTGCGGTTACCATATCGCCATCTATTGCGGTGGTACTGTTACTGGTAGATCCCCAGGCATGGTAATTATTTAATGCCAGCCACACGTTATTGTTACTTTTGGTAAAATCCTCTATCCAGGTATTGGCATCGGTAGAAATATAAAATTGCAGGTAATCATTTTTACCACCAGCAGGCGCTTTAACCTGGGCATTCAGCAAATATTTTTGACCAGCTACTACATTTACCGCCTGGTAAATTAACGACTCTTGTCCGGCTGAATTTGTAAACGAAGTAAATTTTAAATTGCCATCGTAACCCGCGGTTGGCTTGCCGGCTGTGTTACCAAATACAGTAGATACGCCCGAACTGTACACTTTCCAAAAAGTGCTGCTTGCGGCTTCCATATCACCACCTTTAAGCAAGTTATTATCAGTAAAAGTATAGGTTTGGGTTGTGCTGATCACATCACCCTTAACGCCGGTTACCGTTAACTTTACATTATAAGCCGTAGTTGCCGAAGCAAAAGTATGTGTTGGTGTTAATGCTGTGGATGTTCCGCCATCGCCAAAATCCCAGGCTACGGACACTACCGATGCCGACGAGTTAGTAAACACGATATTTGTACCGAAACTTTTAGCTGTGTTG
>Ga0116227_10003677_pt1 | contig 33972 bp, 24 predicted proteins | sample S1TSphgellanicum_FD_89693 | JGI IMG/M metagenome (GOLD analysis project Ga0116227, IMG submission 89693) | Host-associated microbial communities from peat moss isolated from Minnesota, USA - S1T2_Fb - Sphagnum magellanicum MG | ecosystem: Host-associated > Plants > Peat moss > Unclassified... | reverse complement strand
GCCCGGTGAAGCACGAGGCGAGGGGGTCAGAGGGAGGGGGGCCAGCACGGGCAAGGGGGGGGGGGCGACGAACGGGGAAGGATCGAGCAGGGGGGGGCACCGGTGCATTATGCACTGGGTTCACACTAGTTCCTCACAGATACCTTACCAGGCCCATTCTTACATGGCAATCCGAGTACTCACTGGCCTTGGGGATCTCAAATTGGAAAGGCCCACATAGCGCGACCTTCTCCTATACAAAATGCCCCCATCTCATTTCTTGTGATAACCATTGGGTACCTGATGGGTATCACAGGAAAAAGGGGAAAAAAATATGAATGGAAGGTTTTTACATGATGTAAAGCCGGTGGCCTTGTCCTTTTACCTACCACAGCAACCAGATGAGCAGATGGTTCACTTCATGTGGCCTTTTACTACACTCATGACTTATGTCAAGTTTCAAATGATTCCACTTCAACTCACAAACTATCTTTCTCCCATGATTAAACCCAATTTTTAGGTCAACTACAAACAGACTTCTGTTGCTGCTTCTTTACTCACCTACACTTTATATCAAAAAGACAAGAACAGTTTTGTTCCAAACATAGTCTCTTCACATACATGCCATGTCTAGTTTGTTCCATACATAGTCTCTTCACATACATGTCATGTCTAGTTTGTTCCATACATAGTCTCTTCACATACATGCCATGTCTAGTTAAATTTTATTTCAGAGTAAGCTAAGCAGCACAATTGACAACATTTTTACCTCCAATTTAGCTCTGGAGTCTAGACTTTTTAGTTGCTGAGGCACATTAATGCTAATCAGAGATTCAAACATGGTTTATTACAGTCATTTTCTTACCATCACATCATTAACAATTCATCAAATAGCCAGTCATATTATTATATGGATAGTGTCGCCTCTGTTGTTGGCCCAAGTGTGAACCCACATTACAAAATAGGGAAACTCAACATGTGAACATTGTTTTGCAATGTATGTATATTGATTTTTTGAACAGCCAAATATGAAAGGAAATAATGCTTGAATTGAATGGTAAGTCTTCAAGTGTTACCACGTTCTCAACTGATTTTTCCTTCCAAAACCTGGTTTTTTGGAATTTATTTGAATTTTCAGTGGCAGAAATCACTTAAAAATCAATATCTCCCACATTCTAAATCCAAATCTTATTAAATAAATTCCATTAAATCCTGCTCATCAAGAGCTTTCCAACAACACCAAAGACACATTCCAATTCCTCTGAAATTTTCAGCTATGATCTAATTTAATTTTTAGTGAAAAAGTCATTCAATATTCAAGAACTTTTGCATCACAAGTTCAAATGTCATTGCTTTCATGTTTGTGGCTCCTTGTTGCATGTGGCTCTCATCAATTTCATCTTTGTGGCTTCATCATTGTTAAGAGCTTCAAGAAGTTTCATTATCTTGGCTTGTTACTATATTATTTTGTTGTTTGTTTTGTTCCTACTTTGTTTCATTGTTCTCTAAAGCTTCTAGAGAGGAGTTCCTTATTTTTTTGCAGCTTCTATGTTTTCTTGCATGTTTCCTCCTTGCTTTGCATCATTGTTTTTCAAAGTTTCTAGAGAAAAGTTTCTTCTTTATTTACGGTTTCACTATTTTCTTGTCTATTTCTTTCTTGCGTTCCATCACTACTCTCCAAAGCTTTGGGAGAGGAGCTTGTTCTTTGCTTGACTAGAGGTCTTTATTGCTATGGCTTTAACGGCCAAAAGTTTTGATACTTAACATTGTGTATTTGGATCTATTTTTTCGCAACATTTGTAATACTTCACAATTTTTTTTCAAGGTTATCATTTTCTTTATGATTGTTTTTTTAGAATTTTTTCAAAGATATTAATGGTTTTTTGTTTTTTAGAATTTTTCATTGATTTGTCTTTATCACATTTCTTGTTTTTTTGAATTATTTCTTACATGCAGAATACTTGTGAAGGTTTTGAAAGTCTTAAAAGTTATATTTTTAAAAATGAAAAGAAAAAATAATTAAAGAAAAAAAATTTTAAATAAAAGAGAGATTTGAAGAAAGAGCCCATAAAGTACTGTTGATTTTTTGATCAAGACTTTACACAGGGTGTAAGGTACAATAAGAAATTGTGTTTGAGGAGGTGTTAAAAAATTCGCTATGAAAATCTTGATGGGACTTTACAAATGTTGGGTGGGTACTCGAATTGTCAAGTAAAAATTGGTGGTTTTTTATTTCAGTTCCCAAAAGCCTATTTAGAACCAGGTCCTAGTTTTAAAATTGGGTGGAATTAGACTCAAGTGGAGGGGGGTTGTTTCTAGGATTAAATGGGAACCAACCTTTCAATTTTGACATATAGTGTAATTGGAATTTGAACTAAAGTTTTGGTTCCAAAGTTATATGAAGATTGGAATTGGACCAAAATTTTAAAGACATTCAATTCTAGTTCCAATTCTAGGGCACAATAGTTTGGGGGTTGGGCTTAAGGAACTTGACAATCTTTTTTGTGCTTTTTGTTTTCTTCATGTTATCTTTGCATTCAATGTTCAAGCTTCAAGGTTTTGGTGTTGCATCTTCAAGGTTTTGGGTTTTTGCGTTTTATTTGCTTTAAAAGCTCAAGCTTCAAAACTTAACCTAAAAGTAAGTTGTTCATTTAGCTCAATGTATTTTGGTCATGTGTTGGTTTTTTTTGTGATCTTGGTTCATGCTTGTGTTCTAATCCTTTTCATGGCCTTGGTTTTTGCTTGTCTATTGCTTTTCCTTGTGACCTTAATCAAACTGAAGCAAAAACGAAATCCTATTATGGTTTTTATTGTCTTTTTATGGCTTGCATAGTGGTGGTGATTGTGGTGATGGTGGTTGTGGCAATGATGTTTGTGATTTTTTGGTAAATTCTTTCTCTTTGTGCCCTTGGTTGTGCTTGTTTTGTTGGTCCTTTTCATGGCCTTGTTTTACTTGTATATTGGTCCTTTTCATGACTTTGGTCTTGTTTTTTTGTTGTTTTTCTTCTTGGCTTTGGTTCATGTTTGTTTATTGGTTATTTTTGTGGCCTTGTCTTGTTTGTTTGTTTTCTTTTTATGGCCTTGGTTTGTGCTTGTTTATTGGTTTTCTTCACATGGTTTTATTTTGCTTATTTGTTAATCCTTTTTGTGGTTTTGGTTCCCATTTGTTTATTGGCCTTTTTGTGGCCTTGGTCTTACATGTTTTTTATTCCTTTTCATGACTTTGATTCTTGCTCATTTGTTGGTCTTATTGTGGCCTTGGTTTGCGTGCATTTGTTGGTCCTTTTTTGTGGCTTTAATTATGTTTGTTTATCAATTGGTCGTATTTGTCATTTTGTTTTGCTTTTGTCTATTGGTCTTGTTTGTGGGTTTGGTTCAACCTTGTGTGTTAGTTTTATTTGTGGCCTTGGTTCATGTTTGTTTGTTAGTCCTTTTCATGGTCTTGGTTCATATTCATTTATTGGTCCTATTCATGGCTTGACATGTTCACCTATTGTTTGTTACTCCTTTGTTAATTTTTTAAAAAAAAGTTTTATGTTATGGATGGGTTAATAAATGATGTTCCCCATAGGTTCCATTGGAAATGGAATGTGTAGGTTTTTTTTAATTCTAAATTTTATTCAACATCAATTACATAGTAGAATTTTGTAAGCAAAAGTTGTGTAAAATTATGGGTTTTGTTGGGGAAGAATAGAGATTTTTAGAAACCCAAAAAGTTATATTAGCACAAGTCGGGCATTTTATGAACCCTATTAGTTCTTTTTTGTTAGAGGCAAGTTCAAGTTCAAATTCAGCCCCATTAGAACAACTAAAATGTGTCATTTGTTACCCACTTTCTCCAATTGTAGGATAAAAAAAGGGCATGATAAACTACAAATTTGCAAATGAAATTTTTATATTTCAAAAACACTTGGACAACAATTATAAGCAATTTTGGAATGAGTGGAATGAACAAGAAAAGAGGTTAGGCATGAAGTAAACAAGTAAGCCACAAAAAAAAGTTTTAGCCCTACTTTATCAATTAAATTTTGTAAGTTCTTTGATAATTGTGTTCCTTACAACAAAAACAATCTTTAGTAAAAGCAATTTGAGAAGGATCTAGTGTTGTTGATTGCCAAAAAACTTGTGCTATTGTCATTTGTGGAGGCACTATGTTTGGGAGATGAATTTTGAGGTAGAATCCTTATTTCAATTTTCCATTGAAATAATAATTAAAAGATGATATTTTGCTAAAAATGGCAAAAAAGATTAAAGAGAAGCTTGTATTTCTAACCATTGACTCATGTAATACTTGCATATCAAGTTTTGATCTTGGGATGTCTCAAGGGGGTGTGGATATTTTTGTGCTTATTTTCCATTTCTTGAATGACAAATGGGAGCATTGTCATGTAACTATTGGATTTTTTGAGACTACAAATACATTTGGAAGTTCCATGGCTTTGTAAGTGAATCATCATGGGTTTAATGTTCATGTTATTGCATATGTCAAAAATGGAGGTACTATTTCCACCACGACTTTCACTTTAACTTTATTTATGTCTTGTGCATTTTTGGGGTTGCCAACACCTTGATGTAGGGACTTGTTGGGGCCATGTAATGTCCAAATGTTGTTAGTATGCCAAAGATGATTCCAAGATATTTGTTGGTTTGATTTCAATTTCAATCAAAGAACCATAAAAAATTCAAGGATGTTATTTAGTGGGTGTGGGAGCTTGAGCATGAATAAATGAGGTGAGCATGAGTATGTGAGCAAGACTAAATCTTTTTTGGAATATGTTGCTAACATCGAAGGAATGTTGAAAAAATATTCTTTGATACATGGCATAGAATATATCATGACATGGAAGAATATTTTGCCATGTGTACATGCATGAAACATAATAATGGATGGATGAAAAAATTAAAAGGATGAAAAATTGAAATGGATGAAAAAATAAAATGGAAGAGCAAAATATAATGAATGAAAAATTAAAATGGATGAACACAACCTATTCGTAACCAAGAGTTATGTGCCAATGTAAGCCCTACCTCTTCACAACCAATAGGTTTGCATTAACTAAAACACTATTTGTTCATCTCCAAGAAGTATGTTTGCATTGGGAATTGAAACAATATTAGGTTGCACATTCTCAATACCATTTCACACTATTTTTTTATTTGAATTCAGTTTATCAAACCTCTTATGTCTAAGATTATTCTTGCCACTTAAAGAAGAAAGATGCATTCTTTCCCCCATTTCCACCCAAACTTACTAGCTCCATCTTTTCTACGACTACTATCCATTTGCAATTGCTATACATCTATTTTACAATGGCAAAACAAAAATTTAAAGGAATGGTCACACTAAACACCTTGGAAACTATGATTGAATACACATTAATCTTAGGCATATTCGATAGAATATGCGAAATGACAACAAAACCTTTGGAATATTTAAAAGATTCAACTTTGTTAGACTCCCCTAAGAATTTGCTAGAAATTAGAACATGGGGAATGTAATGGAAAAAAAAAAATTGACAAAACAATTGAATTGGGTGGCATGGCGATGGACAAATGTGAAAATCGACAAATAAAGTCTTGCATTGCTTAAAGAAATTGTAAACATTCCAAAGGAGTATATGGAAAACTATCACTAGGTGATGTTTACACATGTCATGGATGTCTTTCAAGAACGTGCAAGTTTGAAAAGCTAATTCTAGAACATTTCTTCATAAGTTTATTCCAAGATTTGATGATGGAGGAATTGGTTTCCCTTGGCAACCTATTATCAATAGAATTTATGAAACCTAGTTGATGACTCTATGCAACTTCGAGCAAGCAAACTTGGATGCCACAAGATTTAAGGAACAAAATGTTAAAACAACTTATGAATCGTCAGATGATAGGCCCTGCTTTAAAACCATGAGATGTCTACAATAGTTGGAAAAAAAAGACATTCCAACAATTGAAGTAGAAACCAAAATACCATTCTTTGTAGTAATTTTTGGTTCGTTAGATGTTTTGATATGAATTAGGGTTAAAGTTGAACAAAGATTTTTCTTCCTAAACAATCCAAGATTTGGAAATTCAAAGAATCCTAACACCCATCACAAATTTACAAGCTTCATGGGTTCATTCCAAATTTGTGTGAAATTTGTTATTTCATAGGTTCATATTGGTTAAACACGAATGTTGTGCATTATTTAAACATGAAAATCGTGTGTACAATTTTCATGTGTAAACAACATGAATAGACATATAACATTTGTGTTTGAACAATGTGCATGATATCAATGTTCAAACAACACAAATATATGAATGACATCTGTGTTTATTCCATACGAACTTATGAAAAGTAGATTTTACACGACTATTATTGCCAAATCATGACCCATTAAGTTTGTGATGCTTAGATTAAGTGATTGTATCTTCCAACCCAATATTATTAATTTGTGTATTTAATTATTTTACTTAGTATTACCATCTCAATTGGTTTTCTAATAATCAATGACAAATAGATCACTAAATATTAGCAAGCTACCACTTACAATTTTATGCATGAAAGAAACATGTTGCATTCAATTTTGGACACAATTTCTAAGTAAATAAAATGACCATGGCAAATTTCTCAAGATAATAGTTGATTTGACCCTTTACGCAAACTATAAAAAAATAGGAAATGGGGCATTCTATAAAAGGACAAAGTGGGCAAATGGAAAAAAACCAAAGAAAAAATTATGTATATTGCTAAGAAAAGTTGAAGGCGAAACCCCCATTTAATAAAATAGGAAATAAAAGATTTTAAAAAAAAAACAACCAATGGCGTCCAACTTCAAAGAGATGAACTCCCAATACTTGGCACATTCTAAAACATCTTGCATTAAATAAACTCATCAAGGAAATATTTGCTATGACTATTGAAATAAACAATCACTAATCAAATAATACAACTTCAATAATCGATTAACATAAATGTTCACAACCCACATAGTAAGATGGACATTAGAATATGATAAATTCAAAATGGACAAGAAACTCTTCAAAGATTATATGTAATGAGAAAGAGGCACCATGGACATAGATTACATTTCATTGCAAGGCTAGGTTTGGAACTGTGAGAATGCTTGCTAAAACTCTTCGAGATTTGGATCTATATCCAATAGTGGATCATAAACAAATGAAAGTGGTAGATATAGATTATAATGTTAGGGTGGGATATTGGGCATCGAGAAATACTGTGTAAGAATACAAAGTCTATGTCATAGTGAGATGAATGTTTGATTTGAATTTTGTGAACAACTTGTGACAATCTCCTCGAAATAATTTGTGGCTAGCTGAATTGACAAATTGTAGCTATAGGACCTGCTTATTATGCCAAGCAAAATATCTATTGGGGACGAACAAACTAGACCAATATTCATCAGTAGAAACATCCAACAAAAAGTGGCTAGAAAATGAAAGTGATCTAGAAAATGACGAGTATGAGTTGCCTATTTTAAAATACAATGCAAACCAAGATGCATTAGTAGGACATAAAGAAGGAACACTAAAGCAAGAGGAGGAGGAGCCAAAAACACCATTGCAATTTTCATCTAAAGAAGAAGAAGACTTAGAAAGCGAAGATGAAAAATCTTTTGGGTCATATAGCAGAGTCACTATTGATTTGTGGCGTCGAGTGAAAGGGGGGTCACCATCATATGTGAAAAACCATAGAAACACACATAAATGAAGATTGTTGACAAGATTGTAAGTATCCCATTTTTCATAAGAATTTGAGAATGTAGAATAAAAACACATGACATTGTTCATAAAAAGAAGTTAGAGTCAATTGAACTTGTTTCATGATATTAGTCAAAAGAAACAATTAGCCCAAGAGATTGAGGAACATACTTGTATAATTATATCGAGGAATATTACTTTTCTCCGAAAACACCAAAAACATAAAACAAAGGTGGTGTGGATATTGATGATGGGAATGTGGAATAGGAGAGAAACAATTCCAAATTAATTGAGATAGTCATAGAGAGAATCAATGTGAAAACACAAAAGCTAAGTATAAGAATGTTGGGGAAGAGACACAATAGCAAAATGTTTAAATTTCCATCCATTGTCTAACTTTTTGAAAGCAAAAGTTACCTAGAAGATTACAATATGTTCCTTGAGGATTAGGATGAATATAATGTAGTCAAAAAGATTTATTTAAGAGATGAAATGTAGTGAAGGATAAAAATTTGTAATGAAATGAAAAAAAACTGTGAGAGTTACAGATTGTTCCAGTGTATTTTTTAAAAACTTTAAATGCATATAATTGTTCTCTAATAACATAATCAAAAGCAAATATGACTAAAACTTTTTCCTCACGACAAATAAGTGGGGTCTAGTTGAGAGTCTAGTCTAAAGTCTTGTCTAAAGTCCAGTCCATAGTATGGCAAATTTAGTTGGTATTTTAAACAAGGGAGGTGACCAATTTGACATGATAAATACAAATATGCGAAGAACGACCTTGTGTTGGATTGAGAACGATAATGGTTGATTTTATAATAGTGGAAAATGTGTAGTGTTGTGTGATCATGTGTTGCACATGTTTTGTGAATTTACATAAAATGACATACATGATGGAAAGAGAAAATCCAGGAACTATTTTATAGTATCAACTAGAGTGTTTAAAAATATCGATTGTTGTTGATTAAAAGTTTCAAATTTAGTAAGATTTTGCATTACAAACAATTTAATTAAATGCAATGTCCAAAAGTTCATGAAACACTCAAAATAATAGTATGTGCAATTCTAATTTATATTGGAAATACCGAATGTTGGAGCCTTGTGATGAAGTTTACGGATATAGTTGGGTAACGCATAGCTTTAATATGATAGCTAAATAATTGCAATGATCACAGAAAGAACTATATTTCATTTAGTGGACATTGGGATTTAATCATATATCAATTTTATGCTCCCATTGTGCATAAGTGAGGCCTAAGTGTGAATGAACACTTGCAAGGAAATGATGACATTAATAAAAGGCTAACAGTATGCAAGCGATTGCGACTACATAGAATAGAAGAACATGGAGGAAAACAAAAGATTCAACAAATTTTCTTTTCAATGAAATCCTATCATTGAGTTGATTAGATCAACTTTTTGTTGGGTTCCAATTCTTCTATTGGTTCAATTGCGTTTCTACCCAAGTTCATAGGTGGAGGGGGTTTGGGAGTGGAATGATTAATAAAATCACTCCTGTTATAATTCGTATGTTGAAAAAAAAGAATATTGAAAAAAAATCAAATGTTAGCATGGGGGGAATATATATTTTTAATAATTAAAAAAACATGAAATGTAACAATAAAATAGAAAAAACATTTACTTTTCAGCGATGATTCAATAAATTTTGCCTAAATAAACAAAAGGTCCAAGTATGTCATTTACCAAAAAATAAATAAATGTGTTCCATAAATTTAGATATAATTAAGAAATTATACTTAATTAATGATTAAATACATTGATGACAATAATGTTATTGTCAATAAAATTGATGAATAAATATACATTTAAAGGGATGCCCATATTTCATTTAGAATGAGTTCATAAATATCCTCAAATTTATTACTTAAATATAAGGTTGTTTGAATTTAATTATGAGTTCAAATTCACTTATAAATTTCTTTTTGATGACATGTGGCCATTATCAAAGATATGGACTTGATGTAAAATAATGTTATTTTTTAAAAACATAGTTGATTGCCGCCTTTGCTTCCCAATGCTCATGGCTTGTCCAAAATGTAAGGCATGGATAGAAAGAATGATGGCCATGCTTGGTGTAAGGTGATCACCACTAATATTAAAAATAGTTTTGGGGTTGAGCTTCAGGAAGATTCATTGCTTAGGTCACCTACATTGTGTGCAGGATGATTGTGAAAACTTTGTACGTTCTGCCTGTTGTAATGAAACCTTTTGGTGTAGTGATAATGTTCACATTCTAGTTGTAGGTAAGATCCAACTAATTCTGTTCACTTCTTTGTTTGGATGAAAATTTTGTCATGTTCCTCCCTTTTACATCGCTGGTTGCTATGGGAGAATTATTATGTTGTGCATAAACTCCAGTCTTTGTTAAGAGTAGCAATTCATCTTGGGATATAGAACCATCTTGTTGTGGATGGTAAGTGAAGGGAGTCTCTGGAAGAGATTAGAAGGTTGATTATAAAGGAGGTCAATTGCACGCCTAATGTGAAGATGCCTATGATTTCCCTAAGTGCTACTAAGACTTTCTTGGCTAGGCATTTGTTTGATGATTGTAGTGATGGTAAAGTGGAGTTTTTCAAAAGGTGGGCAAAGGGAGCAAATCTAGAACAATTTCTGTGAATTGAGCTTTCCCAACGTTCGTAACCTTGTTGTTTCTTTCAAGCATCATCTAGGTGGTGGTTACATTGATAACATCTTTGAATTGAAATCTAAAAGTTGATATGACTATATCCAAGAGTGTTGTTTCCTTGGACAAGTTCTTAGTTGGTGTTCAATTTCAAGATGTCCATAATGGTGTGGGGAATGGAGCGAATCTTGTCACATGAATGCAATTTTCAGGGGATTTGTAGATAATTTGGATCATGTTTGATCATGTGAAGCATGTGGTTGGTTGGACAATTATGGTTTGTCATGTGTACAATCTAGCCTATTGCAAAATGATGACCATTGCAATTTGTGACATGTGGTTTGAGGACACGAAGGCTCAACAAGTAATGTGGACAAAGCTCAATGACATGATGCAAAAACACGACTTTCCAAAATCAAATTTCAAGGGATTCATGGCTAGTAATGCACGAGCCAATTAGAATGTTATTAGAATTGTTTATGGATTAGGGGACCCTTGTATGGGAATGATTGATAAATAGTGCACATGTTTATTCCATTGGATTCAATTGTTCAATAAACATACCAAAAAATTGATCAAACACAAATTTCAAAGTCAACACATCTTTCTTTGCCACTAGTATAAGGGCGCAAAATCCCTTAAGGAGGTCGACAATCTATATGCTTTAATTCATTGTTGGTGGTTCTTGTCTGGGGCTGCTTTTGAGGTAAGTGTCCATGAGCTTGGCAATTGATTTAGCTTTTAGCATTTTTGTGTTAGACAATGGGGAGGGTTCATGGTCCATGTGAGTATTTCATCTCTTAGCTTTTTATGATTTTTTTTCCTTGTTTACATTTAACACAAAAATTCCATTTGCATTTTCATTCCAACTCCATTGTGACATTTCAAATTTTGTTGATGTTTTATTTCCTTTGACCTATAGAAATTCAATGATGAGGAGTGGGCAGACATGCCCAATTGTAATTTGGCAGAAACTATGCATAACATCTGGTTGTAGTAGTCAGGAAAATGCAACATTTGTTTATACACAATGACATTTCATGACTATGTTCATGCTTTCAAATAGTCTATGTTGTATAAACAATACTTACAAGGTGGTCTAGTTGGTCATGGACTCATTAAAAATGAATTGCTATTGAAAAGGGCACAAAGATCGAGTGATCCTACCAAGTGACTTGCTGATTGTCCTCTAGGTGTAAACAAGATTCCCATCATCCTAATTGTGTGAATTTCTCTCGTCCATTGGTATCCACTTCAGTTTTTAAACTTGATATTGTGGAAGATGTACATGTTCAATAATTGCCATTTGGTTCTAGTGATTTGCTACCTTTGTTATTTCAAGGTGGCTTGGAGTTGAAAGAAAATATTTGTGTTGATGGCTAGTGGCATATTGAATGCTACCCACCCAAATCTACAATTCAATGTTTTTACACTCCAAAAAACTAGACTGCTCAAATGCAAAGCAAAAATCAACATTTACAAATCAGTAAGTGGAACTCTTGCTCTATGTTACTTAGGTTTTTGGGTTGAATAACACAGTCGATCATTTGAAGACCATAAACATTGGTTTTATTTTAATGACTTGAGCCATTATGTGGATGGGACAACCCAAAAATTTGTAATTGTTATACCTATAGTTCCAATTGTATGGCCCATCCAAGAAGGTACTAACTTGACCCAAAAGGAGATAACAACTCTAGATCCTTTGACCACTTGTGTAGAAACAATGTTCAAAGTTTATTTGGCTTATAATCTTCTAATTCAAGCAATTCCCATGTGCTTGTTATGAGTTGTCACAACCTTATGAGGTCGTCTGATGTAAGTTGTTGGCTTATAATTCATCATGGCAAGAAGGTGAGTCAGCCTTTCATGTTCAAAATAACACAACAACACACTAACAATTGGGAAGCTAGTAGATTATTTCTTTAATGCATTGTTTTCCTTATCGTTGATGTCCCGTCATCCAGGTATGGACAAATTTATAATATATTTTTTGATGACAATTGATATGATGTCACTATTGGCAATTTCCCTAGACGTTCATGTGTCTTCTTTGTCAAAATGTTGGCAAGTTCTTTGTGTGGCCGTGGGGCATATGTATAATGTAAACATGTGTATCACATTTTATAGATGATTATGTTTTATGGGCTCATAAACGAGTTCATTCATTACTGCACGTGGAGTTGGGATGAAGTTTAACATTTGTTAGAACATTCTAAAACCTTTGTACTCTTGTGATAGTACATAAAAATTACATTTATTTCAAATCAAAAATGTTTTTTTCACATTCATCAAGCTTGCTATAATTACCTCCACCATGTAGGAAGTTTTGTTTCTAGTTACATCTAAATAATTTTTTCTTCATTGTGTATTATTTTAATTGTTCTTATGAAATATATATGTTCTTTTGTTTTGGTGACTATACATTAGTGGTGAGGCATCAAATTATGTGACTTAATAAAACTTTATACATTTTATTTGTAATAAACCCATTAACAATCATAATATGCTTTCATGTATATTGTCTTATTTTGTATTGTAGTACCTTGCCATCATAACACATGTTTGTCAAAAAATTAATATATTTATTAGTTTAAATTCATCGAATATTTTCTAGGCATGTAATTTCTTGTCATTTCAATAGTTTTGAAAATATTGAAGGTATTGTATGAGAGCCCTAGATATTTGGAGCATTTGGTTGCACCAAAAATGATTCCCCAACAAATCACATGTGTGACGTGGAAAAATATTCCATGATAAGACATGGAATATTGTTTAAAATTCTTTCCTGTTCATGCTCACCTGCTCACCTATTCACTTATTAGCATCATTGCAAAAAAATTGTAAAAAACTACCACTTAGACAAAGAAAAGTGTAAAGGATGGCAAAAATGACACAAGGCATGTGATTTAAAAAGGTGCTTCCACAAAAATTCAAGATTCATGTAAAGATTTGTTTTGTTTTAAGAGTCATCATATTCTAAGAAACTTTTGAATTCAAGCATGTAATTATTCTTTGTTATGAAAGACAATAATCATTGGAATCACAAAGCCATGTGCTAAGTCCTCAAGTTAAGGTACTAGCACAAGTTCTTGCCAATACTTTAGGGCTTGTGGTTTAACAATGTGTGTTGAACCAAAGTTGAAAAAAATGGTTACTTTTGGATGTCCTTTGTTTTTATTATATCATTTGTATGTCAAATGTGGTTAGAGTCTTGTTTTGAAGACTATGAAAAACTTCAAGTCTTTTGGTAGCACATGTAAAAACAAGTGGTACAAGTCTTATTTTTATTTTTTATTTTTTCTAAAAGGCCAAAACTCCTAACATGTTGGCCATGATGTTAAACCCTATTGTGAGTGCTTAGGGTTAATCATTTAGTTTATTGGCAAGAATATAACATTATAGATTGTTGGTGAGTATGATTGCCATGTATTGCTTCCATTCTTTATTTTTAGATATAAGTTTCTAAATTCAAGTGATGTAGGTGTTGAAGTTCCTAGCTTTATATTCCAAAATACTGAAACCTATGTTTATATGATCTCATGAAAATGAATGATGAGATGGCATCATTATTGATGAAAAAACAATTGAATTATTTCTAGGTCAAAAAAATTATGGAAAAGGAGGACAAAAATCCATTAACATGGTGGAGACCCTACTACAAAATGTGGGTGCAATTCACTAATTCTTGTTCATTAGACCAATGAATTTATTGCATCCCCACTAGGTCCTTTTCATTAGGACTAGTGAATTCACTCAAAATCCAATGAAACCACTTTATGTATAGGGCTGCATTTTGTTGCAGTGAGAGTGCGTGAAATACAACTTTCGTATGTTGAGTTTGTAGCTTGACAAATTTTGGGGATCATTAGCTTCTAGATTAAGGCAAAAAGAGTTTTCAATATTGTAGGTATTTGCACAAACCTTTGACGCTCTTGGTTGGGCATGGAAAATCTTAAGATGTTTATAAAAAATTGGTTTGATGATGCTCATGATGTTGGTGGCTTGGGATCCATGAAACAATTCATGAAGATGTGATTGGTAAAATTGGACTTTTCAAGTTGGAGAAAGGTGGGAATAGGCTTTCAATTTATTGTTTTTGGGTTGGATTATGTTTAGTGTGATGTTAAAATTCTTGTTGTTTGTTGTATGTCTTGAAGTAATGGAAAACCTATGGAGCAAGATTGCCATTTCTAAACCCTAACCCTAAAATATGATGATGCTAGGATTCATGTTTTTTATTCTTGTCTTGTTATGGCACCTTGATTTAAATTTTTGGGGGTTTGAAATAATATTTTCTTCAGTTTGAAACATGATTTTCTTGGGGTCTGAAATACAAAATTTTGGGTATTAAATAGGAATTTCTTGGGTTTGAAACATGGTTTCATTTTGGCTTAAATATGATTGTTTGGGGGCCTGAAATATTATCTTGCGGTCTAAAACATGGTGTTTTGCAGGTCTGAAATAGGGTTTTTCAAGGTTTGAAACATGGTGTTTGCAGGTTTTTTTGGGGATCTGAAATAGAGTGTTTGAAGGTCTGAAATAGGCTGTTTTGGGGGATTTTTTGAAGGGTTGAAATAGGGTTTTGGGAGTCTGAAATAGGGTGTTTTGGGAATTTTTTGAAGGCTGAAATAAGGTTTTCTGGGGGTCTGAAATAGGGTTATTTGGGGGTTTGAAAATTTTGAGGTATGAAACAAAGTGTTTTGAGAGTTTTTTGGGGTTTGAAATAAGATAGTTTGGGGGGCTTGAAATAGGAGAGAATTGGGGGTCTTCAAAGGCTTCAAAGATTACAAGATCATTCAAAGTGGTAGCGCCAATTGCAAAAATCTTAAACTGGACATTGCATGGCAATGACAAAAATTGGTTTTGATCCTCCATAAACATCTAGTGTAATTAGAATTTAAAAATAAGCTAGGTTGTATTAGCTTGACATTTTAAAATCTTTGTAATAATTTTTTTTGGAATAAAAGTTCAAGTTTTTTTTTTTTCATTGTCCATATTGATGTTTTGGATATTGAAACTAGAACTGAAACTGCACCCTGAATTAAAAAATTGGAACCAAAACCTGGTCTTACATTGGGGGGAAAAAAAAACCAGAATTGATTCCTTGAAAATTTTACAAACTTCAATTCCCTTCTGGAACCTTGGAACCACTCAACACTGGTCATTACCACACTAGAGATCTATACATCACATGATCTTCCAACATTGAAAAATACCAACCCTCCTAGAAAACAACCCTTGACCTTGCTCATATTGCTACATGCCTTTAACATACTTAACCCGAATCCGTTTTTACTCTTGTTTTTGGAAGCACAACCGACCTGACAAGCAGTTGACAACCCCAAGTCAAGTCAAGCTCATTGCCAGAGGGCCAACAGGTGTTTCACCTGCACATCACTGGGATTGAACCCACGACCTCTTGTGGTCCCCGGCTCCCAGAAGGGGCTATACCAGCAAGCCATCACCCTAGGTTAACCCATCTCCTTTGGAAAGATGTTGAATCCTTAACAAAGTTGGACATGTATTGCAGGCTCAATGGAACATTGAAAAGTAGGTTGTCATGTTGCTCCATGCTTCCTCATGATTCTCCTCCAGATTTGTGAGCTGATAGTTTGCTTGCTTGCTCCAAAGTAGTCAGAGGTTTTGCATCAAGTGGGTGAAAGTGGATTGGCATCCTTGGTGTGACTTTGTTTGAGCAAGATCATCTTCAATCTCAAGAACAGTTTGGTAAGAAAAACCTTCTTACCCAATGGCCCATTTTGCAAATGAAGCTCATATCCACTAATTGACAGATCAACAATGCCTAGCTCACCTCCCTCCCTTGGGTTTGGTAATTTACTGCTTTGGGAGGTGCCTTGGGCATTTTCTCAAAATATAATCTGATTCCAGGATGCCCTTTCCTTTACTTGAGAGAGATGGGAGTATTGAACTCGGGCATCATGAAGAAGTGAGAACTTGTGGTTGTTTGAGAAGAATAGTTGCTTAAATCGGAAATCCTAGACCTACAATTTTGTGAAGAGATGATCACCTGATAATCACCATGATGATTCACCTGCAGTCAGTGCTATGACATCTGAGCTTACTGAGCTTACTGTTCTGATTGAAGAATGTGTTCCTGGAACTACTCTACAACTCAATCAAGATCTCAGATTTCTGGATTGTTGTTCTCTAGACATCTATATGACATTTTATGTGCACCTCAACATTACTGTGGCTTTCATTGTGGTTTAGAGGGCACCACCCATATGAACTAACATTGTTTGCTAAGCCAGACAGGCGTCAAGTGTCAGGATTATTTTATTACTGTTGTTGATCATGGACAGGTTTATATAAAGGTCTACTGAAAAATGCATGCAACTTCATTAAAAGATGTCATACTACATTGCTTGGAATGAACACAAGATCATCAAGAAAACATGAATGTTTTGACAGATTCGTCATAACCTGCTATGTCAGATTTGAACATAAATTATTTGAGAACAAAAAAGTTCTGTTGGACGTGCTGGTTCCGTTCTCATACATGTGTTGAAAATATTAGATTTGGTTTTTCAGAACCAAGCTGTAAGAGATGCATATAGAGCAGCTCAAATGCTTTGCAGCAAGTCTATAAGAATTATATCAATGTGATGTAATTATGGGTATCGATATAGAATGTAGGGTGCCAGTCATGTTCCTTTTCAAGAAGGAAAAGATCTATCATAGCTGAGCTTGGCCTATATACATCTTGCAGTGATGATGAGATATCCAAAACATTTACATGAGGATCATCATGCTATGACCTCTGTTAATCCTCTGCCTCCTGGCATTGTATGTCGTGCTGAACAAAGCTACATTGCTTTGTTGAAATTCTTTCTAATTAATATCAAAATTCTATCTTTGGCTCTGAGAGACCCTGATGTCACTACTTGAATGTGACAAGCAATTCAATGACAGATTCTTTAACCTACTCCTAAATTCTGCAATGTAGTCAGATCATAACAATAGTTGGTGATATTGAAGATCTTGCAGCCTTCAACCACACCACCTGGTTTTTTGTATCAATGATAAATCACTGGTGTCTAGTTGCATTTTTCAGGCGTGCAGTCCACTTGGATTTCCTGCATTGTTTGGGAGCTCGCCATAAAGCAATGTGGTCTGATGCTTTCTGTTGGGGGCTGAGGGCTTTGTAAGAAGCCCAGTCGTCCAGAGAAAGCCGAAGGTCATCCAGTTTTCTCTGCAGTCCTAGACAGCAGTTGGCATGCATTGTGACCACCTTTCCCATGTCCTTACTCCTCTGCAAAACAAACATCATGATGCCCACCACGAATCAGCACTCATGATATTGCTATATAACATGCAGCTTGTCAAAACTTTTCACAATTTTTTGGGAAATGGGTTAGATGACAAATCTTGAGTTTGGCATCCTCCTTGAGATCATGAATGTACAGGTGTTAGGTCTATTTGGATTCTTCCAAATTCAGTGTTGGGTGAAAGGAGAAAAAAGCTGGATGAACATAATTATGCATAATTTGTGAGCTGAAAAAATCATATTACCTGACAGAATGATGAAAAGTAGCGTGACTCCAAGAAACTATACTTGAGCCCAACATGTTGAAAATCTTTTTCTTTGATGATGGCATGGAATGCAACCTGCTCATTCGCAGGAACGGGGTTTCGTGTGCGGGTAGCATACCAATACTTGTAGAAGGCAATGGTACGGCTATTGGAGCGTGCGAAATAGAAACCTGCATTGGCTGAATTTTTGTGTGACTCTGGCTTCCCAACATACCTGTCACATGATATTTGGAAGTCCTTACGGGCATCAAATACTGGGAAGGGATCACGAAACCAGAGTATATCTGCATCCTGCCAGTCACAAGTTCAATTTTTGCAAACAAGAAGTCGTCAAAAATCTATCTACACTTAGTACTTGTACAAGTACACAGTTGAAAACCACAAATTATGCTCATTCTGGAACTTTGCATATATCTTAGGGTTTCTTTACATTAGGCTGCTGTGATCACAACAGCCTAATCTAAAGCCAACTGACATAGGGCCTTGTTTTTTGCTGCTGTAGCGACAGTTCTTTTCCATTGGAGAGCTGCAAGTGTGTTGGAAATATGTAATTAATCATGTTAGGAACTCTAGGAACACATGTTTTCATGAAAAAAAAGAATAGATGTCACTGTATGATAAGTCACAGTTTGACTCACAGCTCTATTCAGAGCTCCTGCAATTGGTCAATGCTTGACTGGTAGAGCTGTGAGATGTACTTTGAGCACAGCCAGTGGAAAAATCATAATGGAAAGCTGTTGTGATTACAGCAGCCTAATGGAAAGATGTCCTTGCCAAGGGCAATGCATCAAGAGTCTAAGGGAGTTGTAGAGTGTATAGTAACAAACAGCTATGGGTCATGATGTGCCTGCAGTGTTTGTTTGGGTTTTCTCTTACCGAGAAAATGAAGCTGTAGCCGAGGCTCAACACTCGTCCCAAGTACTCAAACCGTTTCCACACCATCTTCACATAGTCTGTTGTCATGAATGCTTGCTCTGCTGAGAAATCAACTCCTTGGGTTTTCAGCTTGTAGCAAAATTGGTGCAACTCCATGCAGCGCTTGTAAGCCTTCTGGTCCAAAGCCACGATGATGAGGTGATTGAGAAGGTGTTGGGTGCCTTCGCCGTTGCGGAAGCTCTCCAGAAACAGATCAATCATGCTGTTGTTGGCAGCCCAGGCTTGGTTCAAACTGGTTATGATCACAGTCTTGCTGTTGATCCCGCCGGCCCGCTGCTGCATTGACGCTTTTGCAAGCATCTCTTCTAGCACTTTCGACTCCTCGACCTCTTCTTGAAGCATTAACTCTGCCTGCTGTCCAAGAATCTTCTCAGAAGCGTTACGGGTTTGATCAGCAGGCCCATGACCCCCGGGAGAATCCACCGGATCATGCAGCCTCCCAAGATCATCAAGCTCTTCATGGTTTCCCCGAGGGACTTCTTCGCCCACACCCAGCCCAGACGCAGCAGTTTCAGGACGCAGCTTTAGACGGTCATCAACTGGGTGCTGCGCTTCCTGCACGCTCTCATACTGCTGTGGAGTTTGCAGTTGCTGCTGCTGCGGAGTGCCAGCTTCCGGAGTTCGATCACTTTCCACCTGCAGCAGTCCTGGCCCCTCCAACTTCAGCTTTTGACACAGAACAACCCCACAGTGATCAGGGTTTCAAGCTGGCCCGGAATTACTGGAAACTAGTCTCTGCGCTGCATGCCCCGGCAGCCAGGAAACGGCTGCACTCATGTTCTTTCACAATTTGTCCAAGTACTTCTTCATATTTCTTCCAAATTCGCAACTACAAACATTCATGGTTAATAGTCGAGAGAGAAGAAAGTTTCATAGGTGGGGTTTAGTAAATACTTACAGGCTCTGCGCGACCAGCAGCTCCAGACGTTTGATCTGTGTCAATCTGCCTTGTCATGAGATAGTTGAAGTTTATATTGCTCACGGTGGATCCCAGATGAAGCACCGAAGGCTTATCATAGAATGAGAAGATCAAACATGGCAGCCCTAGCAATGCAGCAGCCGCCACAAATGCAATGATCTTCTCCTTGATGCTTATGTTAATGCCCATATTCGACATCTACAGCTTCAAGCAGAATATTATACGGCTCGTGTATAACTAACTACTACTACAACTTCTCCCTGCTGCTGCTGCTGCTGCTGCTGCAATACTAGCACTCACCTGTCGCCTGCCATGAGTGCTACGTCCACTGCCCAGATCAAGAGTTGATGGTCATGTACTAGTAGAATTATACAGCGAATCTCGTTTTCATTGAAAAGAACACATGATCAGGAATATCTTATTGAACTCAGGAGTACTATAATTACTTCATGAGATTTGATGAACTCGTGAAACTGTGCACCAGATCAGAATATCCTAGTGACAAACCGCGTTTAAATCATTCAATCATACAGCTAATTTGCTCATGTGGCGGTGTTCTAACTTCTAACAGCTACTCAATTCAAACCGGCTCTGCACAAAATCAGCTCCGACTAGTCCATCCCGAGCAAAGTTTTTCAAGCCGCCCCCAGGGCTCTCTAGCTTTCAAAATTACTTGAGTGAAACACGGTTTTGTGCGTGTATGTATGAGTTGTAGCAGATTCAGGTCGTCTAGTTCTTCCCGTCTGGAAATAGTCTTCTTCCAAAGGGAGCTACAAGATTTGCTTAAAACAGACAGGAGCATCAAATTGGATTTTCAGCTCCAGGTCTCACAAATACGTCTCACCCTGAGTTTTTTCCTTTTCCATGTTTTTTTTTGTTGGGGAGGGAGGGACCATGATCCATGAGTAGTGTTTCTACAAGTCTAGCTCTAGCATGCAAAACGCTGGTCTGACTAAATTTCCATGCTAGACGTCAAGACGGAGTGATTGCATGCAAGAAGGTGCACTTGCACTGCTGTAAAGTGAAGTTGTTTTGAACCAAATTAGCTGAAATAGGCTCAAAAGATAATTGCCTGGTAGTAGTACCTGGGCAACTTATAATATATTATTTTAAGTTTCTGATTTGGCACTGGAGTTTTTTACTTTGAAAACTTTGACACATAGGGACTATAAATATAATAAAATTATTAGATTTCTGATCACAGTTTATGCTACTTTGTTGGACAAGGTGTGAGTTTCAATTTGGCTGCCTTATTAGATTTTGATTGAATTCTCAAAAAAATTGACCTAACATACTTTTTTTTTGGAAATGTTTGACAAAACAAAAAATGATATAATGTATGCCAAAGCTGCCCAGTTACTAGGGTACTGATGTCCCAATTACTTGAAGCACATTTTAATTATTTTTTAAAGAGCACAATAGCAGACCCAACTGACAGGCCCTACAGAATGGGCATCGGCACCCCCAAGTCAAGCTCAGTGGCAGAGGGCCTCCATGGCTTTCACCTCCACATCAGTGGGTTTGAACTTAGAACTTTTGTTGAGGTCCCAAACAAGGGGCTATCTATACCAATTTCTAGGAGGGAAATTGATGGATATAAGGTGCCCTCCGCATACACTACAAATTTTCTCCAAGTGCTTTACAGGGAACTAAAAAGATAAAAATTGAGACAAAACTTACAATCCAATTTTTGTCTCAACTCAAGCGTGTATAGTTAGCTAGTTTCCGAGTGCTTTATGTTTTCCAAATGCCCACCTTCATTGCAGGTGCTGCATTTTTTGATGTGCTTGTTTGTTGTTAGTTTTTTTCAGTGTAAAGCGTGAGAAGGGGGGAGGACATTACCAGATTCAGGTCCATGCTGAGTTCCGCCTCATGAGGTTGCCATTATTCCAGTGAAGCCCAAGGGGGGCAGGCTTCATCCTAGACATAAATCACTCTATAGACCCTTTATTGTAGATTACTTATTTCCAGTAGGAAAAGAGATTCAAAAAATAGTTGAATTCTGTGGGCAGCACATAATGGGTGGTATGTATCGACTGACGGTCAACATGAGCGGCAGTCCTGGAGGTGCAGCCAATGGCCATGCACACAGACAGCAAGCTACTCTTCCCAAATTAGGTAGCTATCTACGCGAGACTTCTTCAAACACGCAAAGTCGTAGAAGAAGAAGAAGAAGAAGCTCTTGCACTTTTGTAAAGTTGTTTTTTATTTCTGTTGAGACGATTTTATAGTTGAAATCATATACCATAACTCTAGGATCTGCTGAAATTTTCAGCTCAATAAAATTTGAATGTTTCTAAAAATATAAAACCCAGAACACTATTCTATTTTCAGTGTGTGATCCCACCGTTTGGACCCATTTGCACGCCACGCGAATTTCGTCGTCACGTCTCTCAGATAACTGTCAGAAGCCGGCCGATTGACACAGTAGGAGGGTTCATGGGTCCGGTTCATTCATGTCTTTTGTGGCCCAGTACTCCTAATGCTTTGTTTTCTTAGGTGCCATTTTCAAGTTAGGCCACGATTGTTGTATTGGGCAACTGGGCCAACCGGGCCAACATTACATGTCATATGGGCCACATCGAATCAGCAATTGCCAGCGCACCATGCAAGTATTAGGTAACAGCCCAGATGAGCCACATTATCGAATATAATCAAGGTGTGAATGCGTTCATTCACTATTTTGATGATAATTGGGTGCTCCTTCTTTTGAAGGTTTATTGGGTGCAACAATGTCATCACAACATAATATTGATGATTGTATCAACATTTCATTAGCACTTAATTTTAAACACATTATTAAAATATTGTAAAAACACAAATACATGGAAGGGGACAAGTTTGTGATGTACTTACTAACAATCTGTTTGCAATTGTTAATAAGTAGGCAATAAAAATGTTGTCACCTATGTTTGATGTATGAATCAGTAGTGTTGTGTGGGTATATCTTTTATTAAAATATATTCATTGAATATAGATAGGTTATATTATTTATCTTTATTTATTTAACATCAATATACTCTAATGAAGCATATACTCAAAGATATTTCAATCTAAAAAATTATATCCTATTTACAACCTTGGATACATGTAAAAAATACACATATTCAAAGCCATATACGTTTTGATATTTGGGTGAAAAAATTAATGTAAATATGATTTAAACCCTAAAGTTTGTTGGTTTTGTTGATTAAATGGACTTCCCAAGTTCCCTTCTTCTTTTGTGTTTTGCAATGAATCATTTTTTATTGACCCAACATAAGAAAACAACTCCCACAAATAAGTAGGACCTACTTATTTAGGTAGGCATGTAGGTAGGTAGGAAAATAGAATACTAGAAAAGTAGGTAATTAAAGAGTAGCCACATAAGTTTTGTAATTTGTTATGTGTTTTGTCTTTAAGGTTAAGCTTTTATGAGCTCATCTTAGCATGGCACATATATTTTAATGTGAATGCAAGAGAAAACACCTCCTTTAAAAATTTGTGAAATGAAATATTGAAGACAAAGCATATGGGTAAATCTTTTAGTGGCACCTTGGTTGCAATTGAGTTGTAATTACAAAAAAACATTTCCCACATGCTTTTTGTTTGATTTTAATTTTGTAATTAATTTGAAATTTATAATTAATCATATGACATAATTATTGGAATTTAATTATTTGAATTAAATATATGATACTTAAGTTTTTAGATTGATTATATGAATTAATTAATATAATTCAGATAATTAATTATCAAAATAATATTAGATGATTAATTATTGAAATAATTATTAGATAATTAATTATGTTGATAATTGATGATCTGAATTCAAATAATATTCAATAATTATTCACTTACATTAACAAAGTTTGCTATCTAAAATTATTTGAATTAATTAATTATTAGATGAATTAATTAAATACTAATTAATCAAATTTGATTAATGAATTCATATGAATAGTTTATTATTTAGTTTACTTAATTAGTTCATGGTAATTAAGTATATTACATATCAATTAATAATTAATAATTAATAACAAATAATTCATTCTGAAATATTAAATAATAAACATGAATTTGAGTAGAAGACATTGACATATTCATATGTACACCCTTATTGAATGTTTAATAAAATATACACATTGCTTTAAATTTCAATTCAAAAATAGACTTTTACCTTTCATGAAATTTTATGGTTTGATATGAATGTATACCAATATAATATTGTGAATTCCAATGTAGTGAAATATTATTAACACAACAATTGAACATTAATCACAAAAAATAAGACTATAATATTTACTACATTATTTGAAATTTAGTTATTTAGATAATTATGAAAATGAATTATTTTAATTAATTAATTCAATAAAAGAATTGGCTCTTATCAATGAAACATTTAATAATCTAATCTAGAAAAGTTTGAAGTGTATAAGTAATGATATTTATATACATACTCATAAACATTTTAATACACCATTCCAATCCAATTGAAGGCTTACATTTACACTTTCAATGAATTACACAATTTGTAAATCTTTATAGTATGAGTTACCACATAGTTGACAACTAATTTTAGATGAATTGAACATTTTAGTTCCAAAATAGTGGATAAGTAATAATTATGTAATGAAACCATAGTGGCACATTTAATTGTAATTTAATTTTAAAACTAACCAATTTGGTTGGCTCTTAATTACAAACAAGTTGCAAATTCCAAATGTTATGGTAACTTTACCTAACCATACACGTGGCATGATCGTATGCATTAACATCATATGCCAATTGCAAAGTAGTTGTTCACTCAGTGTTAAAACTACACCAATTGTAACACAATTGAAATTAACCACTTCATTATAACTTGTGATCATGGTCAAATTATGGTTGATTATCACTGTATATATTTTGTGTACATACACCCATATAGAGTCCAAATTGCAACTAATGTGCAACTAAATTACAACTATGAAATATTTTGACGTGACATTTTAATTATTAATTCATTGTATTTCTACACTATAGTTGTACCTTAGTTGCACAGTAGTTTCTGTGACGATCTAATTGCATGCCAATCTAACATCCATAGACACAATTTTTCATAATGATACAACATTAGTATAAACCAATGTTGTGTGGGTATATATTTTGATATATTCTAAGGTAAAGGTGTATACAATATTTTTGTTTATTTATCCTAGGGGTAAAAGTATATTATGAATATTTTTCCTCATTAGGGCAAGGTTTCATTAAACAAATTTTATAATTTTGGGTAGATGGGTAGGGTCTAGGTACCTCATATCATATACGTTTGGTTATGATTATATATATATATATATATATATATATATATAAAATTTAATAAAAAATGGGAATTTTTATTTCACATTTTGGAATGTATATTTAAACAACTTTCATTGGCCTAAGTCTAGGGAGACAATGCACACATGTGATGTCAAATTACAACAATAAAATTGCACAAAAATATATTTAATTTTTAATTTTTAAACATACATGAAACGAGAGGTCATTGAGATGAAATTGGACAACATGCTGATTGTTTTACTAAGCATAAATGCAAATCTTAAATTCAAATATGTCATATCAACAAGTTCAAAGTAATGATCTAATTGGTTTTCAAACTCCTCTTCAATCTAATCTAAGAAATCTATTTCTAACATTCTCAAAATCATCAAAAAAACATCCTTTTTGAATACTAGACACCTTGCACAATGGTCACACATAACAAGGGTGGTAATTTTAAGGTTTAAGTGAGACATGCCCTAATAAAATTTACCTAAGTTTGAAAAAAATCTAAATTTTAGTATGAATATTTTTGAGAAATATCCAAGGTTATAAAATGGGTATTTTTTTTTAATTATATATTTTTAAATATGCATTTGATTAAGATATATATTGATTTTGAAAAAATAAAAATATTGTAAGGTGTACCACACATGACAAAAAGGGCATAATCCATGCTACAATCCTTTTTTATTCTATATGTTGATCTCTATAAAAAAAAATGAATCAAAAGTTGTCAAAAATTTCAAAAGGACTATATTTTAAACTATTACAATTTTAGATTCCATCATCATCATCCATAAATGTATTTGTACATGGTATAAAAGGACTAAATAAAAAAGACAAAACAAGGTGATATTGTAACAAAATTTTGATATACCTTAAAAAATTTGCACCCGATAAAACAAATAATATATCTTACCTGCACCCAATGAATATATCGAAATAAATGATATCCTAACATTGATATAAATCGACATTGGGTGGTTATCAAGTTTGGCAAGTTGAAATAGGGGGTTCCAATTTCAGTTATTTAAAATTGAAGAATCGGAATCGGAATGAGAAAAGGAAATTTTGAAGAAGCTGACCTAAAACTAGGTTCTAGGTTCTATTTAAGGAACCAGAATGAGAACCCTACCACCACATGAGTCAAAACCCAAAGGCTTCCAAAACTCATACATATACTATTATTCTTGGACTAACTCAGGCTCTTTTGAGTGCAAAATTAACATTTTCCAAGTTAAATTATGGCTCAGACATCTCACTCAAGAAGATGAAGGTTAAGTTACCAGTTTAGGTGATCTCACGGGTTGGGTTAAGTTTACCATGGTTAGGTGCTGGTTAGGTGCCTTGGGTGAATCGGCACCTAACCAGCACCTAACCATGGTAAACTTATCTTAATTATTTTTGGGTTGTTTTTAAACATTATAAATGTATTACCCCATCATTAGAATGACTTAGGGTCTACAAGTCCAACTCTAGGGTTAAATATTTTGTGTGTTAATAATAGGGTCTAAGAGGCCTTATTTAGTGAAGGTTAATATTAGCTCATTGTGGCCCACCTTGACATTGGCCCCCCTAACTAACTGCCTACCCAGAATTTGCCATGACTGGGGTGGTTAATGGGTGTTGTAGAGCCCAGCAATAATTTGACACTTTCTTGGGCTTACTAATTCATGATTTTAACAGATACTGGGTGGTTTGCATGTACACATTCAACTTATTTAATTTATTAATCACTTTGATTGATTGGCTTTGAAGTTTTTTACACGGTTGTTTGAAAAGAAATTTTTAAAAAAAAAACCAAAAACATCAACCAAACATTGTTGAAATAACACACCTGTGCATTATGCACGGGGTTCACACTAGTATCATAAAATGCAAAGAAAAACTTGGAACTTCTTCCAATCATTCCAAGAGAGAATCCTTTGGATAATTCTTTAGTACATTTTGTTCCAACTCTATCCCATGTAATGAGACATTCATGGAAGCATCCAAAGTATATAGCACATCGAGCAAGTTCAAAATGATATTTTATAATAGTTTGTTTCTTTGTTTTTTTTAAAAGCAAAGAGATAGAATCCATTGCAAACAATACCATAGTATCTTTACCATTTTGGCAACAAACTATTGAATAATTTAATTAAATTTTAAATCCTAACTTTAACACTTGGTTTTTTAATTCTGAAATTTTCAGCACATAATGGTTATACAAAATAATAAACTAGCTCTTGTTAGTGTTATGGAACAATATAATGTGTCTCAATTGCCTCAATTCTAAGTTGTTATCTTTGAAGGTTTGCAATTCAAACCTAACAATGGAAATTTTGATTTTATTAAAATTTCAACACAAATAATAAATATTTTTTAAAAAATTCAAAATAATAATAATAATATAATTTATGCCGAAATGGTAAAGGTACTACTATATAACAATTTTTTTTGAAAACTTTCACTAATTATAGTATTCATAGGAATCACAAACATTTTTTGCCAAAAGTGTATGTTATGATAAATTACCATTCTAGTACTTGATTGGATTTGTCAATAATTAACTTGTTTCAAATATTTTAATTTTTGAAATGTCACTGCCTAATGTCCTTAAAATTTGGAATTTGAAGCTACATATTTTTAAATTATAAAAACCTAAGGAAACTTATAAATTTGAAATTTCAAGCTATATATTCCAAAAACTATAAAAACCTAAAGGAACTTACAGTCCTAGGCCCTCGCATGTTCTTCACGAAATTATTATGTTCAAATGGTCATATTATGTCATTTCCACATAATGAAAATTTTGGATTGAAAATCTTTTTATTCGTGTATTCTTTCATAAAATATAGAAAACATGGGCACACCATTTATGTTTGATTGTTCCATCAAAATTCAACTTGGCAAACATTTGAAGAAGATTGATGAAGATCACAAACATGTGGAAGGTGTAACATATATTTATGGATAGGATGGACAAACAAGCAAGGTTGGTGCCATGGAAAAGGTTTTCATGGGATTTCAAAATTATTATTTTACGGATGAATGAATATTACCAACCACCTAAAACATCCATGGGAGTTGATAAGAATATGTGCTTGACATTATTTAACAAATAAAGTGAACTAATCCATTTAGAAATTATTATTATCATTAGTTTGGATGCATGTATTTTTCAAGGGCTAGAATGGTAGAAAGACAATTCGAAGCTAGGTAATGCATTAACAATAGTTTAGTCACATAATAAGTTTTATATCCTTCACCTTTTCTTATGATTTGAAAAAGTTGCATTTGTGTTTTTCTGCCCCATTTGGCTCAAATATTAACCAAGCTGCTAGATTAATAATTAAATATTTTAGGGGGAGGAAGGGGAATATTATTTTCTTCTTTCCTTGGCTTGAAATAGTGAGAAGATTGATGGTCAAGATTCAACATATTTTGCCATATTCTTTAGTCTATACTTTATATTTTCATTCATACATAGTTTGAATATGCATCTAAGGTTGATTTTAATAGCCCATCAAACCCAAAAGTAGTGAAAGAAAGAGTTAGCCTTTTAGCTTATGTTGCAATGAGTATGAATGAACAAGATTTTGAACCATTTGATTGGAAGAGATGTATTTTATAGAAAGCATTCCAAGGAAAAAATGAAGAATTTGTTTAATGGATTTCAAAATCATAGAAATCAAAATAAAGTTGAAAAAATAAAAAATTGTAGAGTAAAATCAATGGCTAGATTTATTATTTTCCTTTTGCAATTATTGATATGCATACACTTATAGAGACTTGTAATTGCAACTTAACAATGAAATAATCAATTTTTCATGTTTGCAAGCTAAAGATGTGTGTGATTTCAAAAATTATTTTTCCTCCCAAAAACTTATGTGTGCTAGGTCTTTACAAGGATGAGAAACAAAAGTGTAATGCCTCACAATAGGAAAAAAAAAACCAAAGGAATGTGGCATTTTCTATGCCTAATATTTGACCTTTTTTGATTGATATTAAATTTGTTTAAACCAATAAGAGAGTCAAATAATTCCAATTGAATTTGATCAAAGTCTTCAAGTTTGAAAAGTTTCCTTAATCTCAATTGAGTTTTTGAACTTAGTTTAATTTTTTCATAATCCATAGAATCAATTTTTTGCATCACACCATACATGAACTACATCATGATGATTTATATAATGATGGGTGGATTAATCACATTATAAAAAGCCAATAGTGTTTCCTTCAAGGTGAGTCTTAAAAAACATTGGATTAATCAATCATGCTAACATGCATAGTAAAACAAGATTTATACTTCAAAGAAAATGTTCTTAATTCCATGATTTATTAGTCAAAACATTTTTATAAAAAAATTTAAGACCCAAAAGATGTTTCATTATATTATTATGCTTATTTTCATAATTAAAATTTCCCAAAACTATGTAAATTTCCAATCTTTTTAAGTCATTAAAGGAGTTTATTAAGCAAAAACATTACTAATTACATTATTTTAGATATGTTTTGGGTATTTTCAATTCATTAGATGATTTTATATGTTCACATGATACATTTTTAATGTTACTATATAAATAAATTCAAAATTTTCAATCCCAACTTAAGTTATCACTTTAAAACATTAAATATATATGTAATGGTTACAACCAATGTTGCATTGGTATCAAAATTTGAACAAAAATTAAATTAGTCCTAGTGTCAATGTTTTTTTTCCACACCTAACACGTAGTTTTATCAAGTGCACTTTTAAATTTTTCATACCAATTAAGTATTTGTATTAAGTCCAAGGCTAATTTTTGTTTGGATGTGGTAGGTATGAACCTAGTTTTGAGGTCAATATCAACATGATATTATCTCAATTTCATTTAAACTAGTATTGGGGTGTGGATTACACACAAAAGAACCAACGGAATTACTTTACAAAAAGACTATGAATCCATTTTAGTCTTTTTTCACTTTTTCATCTGATTTTGTGTGAAATATTTTGCAATTTATTATTAAAAATAAATATAATTTCCCCAATAGATCACATATTTTGTTTTAATCATTGTTGAATAAATTCCCGATAAATGTGAATTTTTCAAAATGTGAAGATTTTACTAGATTTTGCATTTCACCTTCAAATTTTATCATAATTTTGAATCATACCAAAATATGTTAACTACTTTAATCTTTTGTTTCTTGTATCATAAACTACAACTTTGTTTTGTATGTCTTGCACATTACACCCCATTTGAATGTGGTAAAAGACTTTTGAAATCTTAAATTTTAAAAAAATACTTTGAATTTTTAAAATTTTAAAATTCAATATATTTTAAATTTTGAATTTTTTTTGAATATGGGTAGTAGGTTATTATCATATAAATTTTTTACCATCAAAATTATTTGATTAAAATAGTCCTTTATCTAGTCCTTTGTAAAACTAACCATAATTTGATGCAGCACTTGTTTAAATTCAAATGTCCTTTACTAAATCCAAAATTGAAAATTGAATTTAATAAATTTTTAATTTTAATTCTTCAACATTTATATAATAGTCATTTAGCAAAACTTTGAATGATTAATATAACTTTTAAATGCCAAGAAAATAACATATGTAAAAAAGCTCATAATTTTCACCATTATTCAATATGAATTTTGGTTCTTCGATGTGTATTCGCACCCAGTGGTATAAAATTACTATTATATCAAGTGATACAAGATTAGTATGTTCTTTGATACCAATACTCATACTAGTTTATATACCCAAGTTGCACCTTGTATATTGGCACAACATTAATTATGATTGTTTTGGTATGTATTAACATAATTAGACCTTTTTTTATTTTTAAGGGGTTAGATTATAGAAGTGAATTGAACACTAGAACCAAACCAAACTTACTAAAGACAACAAATCTTACATCTTGACAATTGCATTTGATGGAAAAACTTAAATTTCCCACCTTTGATATATGTTTTAAACCTAATTTCACCCAAAATTAAATTATTTAATTGCACCAAAACATCATACCACCATTTGTAACCATAATGGTGAAATTTTCATTCCTTCCAACTTCCATAGCTTGGGAGGGGATAGGATTTCCTTTGATCATTGAAACTGAAATACATCTCCAATGTCTCCTAGATGCTACATGTTCAGAAACATTGTACTTTGCATGACTACCTACAACTAGAAATTGAAAATTAAAGACCCCAAAATAAATCAAATATGCATTCAACATAAAAAGATTTTTTGATTGATAACCAAGAAAATATTAATCAACAAGAAGATTTTTGCTTTTGATAACCAAGACCTTTTTTGGCAACATTAAGAAAATATCTCCACTTGATAAAAATAAATTCTAACAAAAAATTCATGAAGATAAAAGGGTCATGAAGAAAATAAGAAATTCGTGTGTGAGAGATATCCATGCAACCATCAATGCTATCATAATTGAGATCATCAAATGTAGCAAAGACTACAATGGCATATGATAGGCATATGAGAAAAAGTTAGTGCTGGTTTTTGCTACTACATAATTGGAGGTGAGCTTGAAAGAATGACTAATTTGAATTTTTTTTGGAGAAAGCCAAAAAGATGCAAAGAGATGCGAAGAGCTAAGTTTAATTGTTATTACACAAACATACATTATTATTTTGAGTTAAATAAATAAACAAATACATAAGTTGGGAATGTGGACAATAGTACACATGGGGGAAGATCAACTATGATGAATAATTTCAAAGAAATCTAAACCATGAGTAGGTTATCTTCATTTATCACTTTAAGGTTATCGTAATGAAAAAATATGTGTAGTACATAGATAATTTGATTGTGGAGTTCAACTTTTATGCATCAAGACTTGCAAATGATTCTAAAAAACTTTAAAACAAAGAAGATGATGAAATACATTAAATTTTATTTAAAGGATGTGATTGATACCCCACTTATTCATGTCAAACCCTAATGTTTAGTATAGGTTAAAAACAGTAATTTAATTGTTTTGGTCAACAAAATTTGAGAGTTCACTCAATCTATGGTATGTATTATAAAAAAAATTTAAAAGGTGAAAGCACACTAGGGTGGCTAAGTTTCGCCAGATCAAGTCCCTTTTCAAAGTCCTTTTTTACTATAGTTGAAAACTAGTTTAAATTATGAATATTTAGGTTATATTGAAAGTAACATTTTTTTCCATTTCCAATTTCAGGTCATGATGCTATAAGATATATAAAAACTATATAAAAAAGATTTTTTAAAATTATTATTTTTAAATGCTTAAAAAGGCTTTTAAAATAATCACAATTTTTGGGATGTTGAAAAGTCCATAACATAATAAATTAAAATCAGATTCCATTCATTCAATGAATCTTTAGTTTCTTAAACATAATTTATTTAATATCTCAATGTTTTAAATGCATAAGACTAACACATTGTAAGACAAAAGTTCATATCCATGTGTTTTGTAAGGTGTGACAAAATTTGTCGCCAAGATTCAAAAGTCCATTACTCATTAAACATTTAGGATTTTGATGTGTTTTTTTACATTTTAAAAATGCCAACTCTATTAGCATTACATATGTGAATCCCTTTCTTGATATTTTAATGAAAATATTAACGTTTTATATTTAAGTTTCAAAGAGATGTAGGAAAAACTTTAAGTGTGACACCTAAAAAGGGATTATGTAATGTGATTTCACCCTAAATTCCTATACATTGTTCAAGTAAGTAACCAAAAATATATAAAGATGTTTCAATTTTTCCTTTCATATTATGTGAATAGCCCAATTTGTTTAAAATGGTTTAAGAGATTTCAAATACCCTAAACTCAAATGAAATCACAAGTTATGAAACATGTAGACATTTTTGTGTTGTCCTAAGTTTAAACAAAGTGGGAATGTTGCTTGGAATGGATGAACACACTAGCAAGCAATTGAATTTGACATCAAACATCAACATGGATGCAATTGTTGCATTTTTTAAAAAAAATTGTTTGATGAATAAATCTCATTAACAATATACATGAAATCTTATAGACAACATTAAATAAAACCACTCATGGTTATACACTTTATTGTGTTCTTCATACTTGGGCAACTTATTATGGTTATTTCTTTTTAAACTAGATTCAAACACCTAGGGTTAGTAAGGATTTTTTTGTTCCATTTAATTCTCTTTCAATTTGGAGGTAATGTTTTCTTTTTCATTTTTCAAAGTAGCTAGTGGGGCCACCTCTACAGTGCATTTGGTGTTGATATGGCTAAAAACAAGTTGGTGTAAAAGTTATGTGTAGCCCCAGTAACAAATTTTTTATATCAAATTGGCTACCACCTCAATTCTTTTTTACCCCTCTCCAAAATTTGTGGGTGAAAAGAGTTGGCTATCATTTTAAATAATCAATGAACATGGAGTTTTTGGGCTATTCATTAATTTCATTTGGAATTTTATAACAATGTGTGAAAAGCTTTTATCGAAATATGGCTATTACTTGATGCAATCTGTATAATTTACAAGGGATATACAATCATAAAAAGAAACATTTCAAAAAACTAAAAATACAAAAGTGACCTAAAAGATTATTCACGATGAACTTGAAGTGCATGTTATCCAAATTGTTTCAACAAAAAGCAAAAGCATTAGTTTGCAATAATTGAAGTCAACACAAGCACTTGCAAAGGAATTAAACCCCTAAAATTGGCCTTTCTAGCACAATTGAGTTGTAATTAACCATTAACATAAAACTACAACTTCAAAAAAATGGAAAAAGAGAAACCATTGCAATTTGAATCCAAAAAATTATTGGATTTGTAAAACAATCATTGAATTTTGCAAACATAAAAACACAACAAAAACTAAAAATATGAAGATGCACACTAGATCAATGGATTTATACATTTGAGAAGTTAGGAAATAAGCTACAACATATGACAAACCGGGGGGGGGGTCGAAAAATCTTAACCTTTTAGGGGCCCAAAAAAAAAGTTT
>Ga0116227_10003676_pt1 | contig 33982 bp, 22 predicted proteins | sample S1TSphgellanicum_FD_89693 | JGI IMG/M metagenome (GOLD analysis project Ga0116227, IMG submission 89693) | Host-associated microbial communities from peat moss isolated from Minnesota, USA - S1T2_Fb - Sphagnum magellanicum MG | ecosystem: Host-associated > Plants > Peat moss > Unclassified... | reverse complement strand
TCCAACACGCCCCTCTACCCCTCCAAGTGTTGTGAGCTAGGGAGCGCCTCCCGACCACTCCCACTTCCGCTGTCTTTCACTTGGACTCGCATTTGAGTCCTTCGAGTGGTTAGGAGTGCGTCATGTTGGGTGCTCAGAAATTCAGCAATATGGTTATACCATGTAGGCACAACATCGATTGCAAACAAACTTGCATCAGGAAGATCATCCTCCAAGGGTAAAGAACCTAGGTCTTTTGAAATTTTGGACAAATGATCAACTTGTTTGTGCATGCGACCTGGTTTGTACTCCACTGTATAATCGAATTCTTCCAGAAAAAGGATCCAACAAGCTAACCTACCACTAAGGTCAGGTTTGTTCACCAAGTACCTCAAGGCCATGTGGTCGACAAAAAAGACCACAAGATTCAACAATAAGTAATGCCGAAATTTTATGACACTGAAAACCATGGCCAAACATTCACGTTCAGTGGTGGAGTAGTTTTGTTCAGCGACAGTTAATTGCCTACTAGCGAAAGCAATAGGGTGGATCTTTTGGTTCACCAATAGGTTGACATAACGCACTACCTACTGCAACTTCTGAAGCATCATAATAAACATGGAATGGTAGATCCCAATTTGGGGGTAGGAGACAAGGACACGTGGTCAATTTGGCCTTTAAAACGTCAAAACCTTCTTGACATTGAAGGGTCCAATTGTAAGGGGTGCCCTTTTTTGTGAGGTTGGTCAAAGGAATGGCGGCCGTTGCATAATCATGCATGATATCCCTATACCACCCAAAATGACCTAAGACCCTTTGCACTCGACATCGCTAGGGGGTTGAAGGTTGACAATGACTTCAATTTTTTCAGGGTTTGGCTCCTTACCTTTTTGAGACACCACATGACCAAGTAAAACCCCACATTCCACCGCTAGATATATCTTTTCCGGATTCAAGGCTATGCCATAGCGGCGACATCGATCAAAACATGCCCTTAACATGACCATGTGGTCAATCTTGGAAGTTTTACCTTGATAAATCGAAGTTCTTCTCCTAGATATGAGACATCCACCTTCTTCCAATCTACCTCCCGCACATGAATGGGGTTAGTAGGACCATGATACCAATCATTTGGTACAGGTGGGTAGATAGGAAGGTTGTAACCAACTTCAATGCCGGAAGATGTTCGTCTAAAATGCAAGGGATCTGGTAAGATGTCCTTTTATTTCATCAATGTTTCGAGATCCTCAATTTTTGTGCCATCAATTTCTAGATGGCATACATCTTCGTAGGTAATGTCATCGACCAAGGTAGCAAGGTCTATAAAAATTTCATTGGATTTGTCAATGAAAAATTCAGTAATACAATTAATTGAAGCCTCATGGTTAGAAGTTGGATGGTTTGCCAACCATGTGGTGAATTCACCATCATCTGTCCAATCATATAAACCAGGGCCCATACATCTCAAGGGACCAATGTCCACTTTTTGTGGGGCTTTTTTGTATGAAGGTTGGACATAACCTGCTGACGTGACCTTGGGGTTGACATTTTTGTTGTTGTCATTATTGGATATGACACCCCTCTTTTGCCCCAACCCCAAAACCAAGGATCGTTTAGGTTTGATGGTCACAATTGTACGATTAGTTCGGGGGCCAAAAGTGATACAAGGATTATCAGGAGACCAGTTGGTTGTAGCCTCAGCTAGTTGCAACCAAGTTCGACCCAACAACAATGAATAAACATTAATTTCTATCTGAAGGCAAATCACATGAAAAGTGAGATTATACCTCTTCGTCACCAATGCAAACCTTGCAATTTGCAATCTGACTAATTGGGATATGCCCATTTTGATCTGCCATGTTCACCACGTAGGGTGAAAGGCCAGTGATTTTGAGGCCTATTTTTTCCATAGTGGATACAGGCATAATGTTCAATCCACTCCCCCCATCCACCAATGCATTGGGAATGATTTTGTCCATAATCCCAACTTCAAGTTCAATAGGACCAACATCAAAAGATGTAGAAGCTGCAACTTCTGTAGTGATTTCCATTTTTCTAGGTTTCCTAGTTAGCGTAGCTCCTTCTTTAAATTCCTTCCTAATGGAGGGAGCCACTTGGATGAGTTGCATAATGGATATGTTGGCCTTGGTATTGCATAGGTCAGCCCATAGGTCATAAGGTTCAGCGGGGTTATGACTTCGTGCATGAATGACTCTTGGTACATGTGTCATTCCATCCCCTAGCTTTTCATCTCTTACGAACTAGAAAACCTCATCATCATTAAGCTCTAGAGGTGGAGGTTCATTCCCTTTGGCCTTGACCTTCTTAACATTTTTCCTTGCCTCCTTAAGCACTTTGTCAAGTTTGAAAAAATGAGGAGAATCTTCAGATAGCACATCCGAAGATTCTTCTAGAATAGGCATGGCCAAGGTCTTAGCCTTAGTTGTGATTGCCAAGGTTGGGGCTACTAAAGTTATCTTCCCCTTGTTTTCCTTGACTTCTAGGTTTGAACTAGGTGAGACTGCTGAGTAACATATTCTTGATTCATAGTTGATGGACCAGCTTGATTGGAGTCCACTAACCTAACATCTTGGGTGCCTGGATATGATTGCACTGGCCTTACATTATGGTTTTGTCCATGATTTTGCAATGGGGCCAAATCAATCACACCTTGTTTGGTTTGGACAGCTGTGGGAGGATGATGAGTTTGTCTATGGTTTTGATGATCATAGAATAAACTCGGAGGGTTGGGATCCATAGCTCCATAGCAGGTACATTAAGCTTAGCACCTTGCACATTGTTCCTAGCATGTTGTTGGTAGTTTCTTAGAGGAGGGTTCAATGGTATGACCTTGTCTGGGTTACGACAACAATCCGTAGGATGAGTGCCACCACAATTAGAACATTTGATTCCCAACTCTACCCAACAAGTGCTTGGAACATGTCTACCCCCACATGTGCGACAGGCTGGAAATTTTTGCCTAACCTGGAAATTACCTTGAGGCGGGTTCATGGGTTGATTAACTTGATGAGGTGGCCTATAAGGTGGAACTTGGGTTTGTACTATCATTGTGCAAAATTGGGTCGTGTGCCTAGCTTGTCTACATGTAGTGCACCACATCCCAAAGGGATGCATACCTGATTCATGTGGCGGTGGTTTACCGTTAGGGTCTTGATTTTTGACAAGACAAGACATTTGCTCACTCATCGCTTGCAACGCCTTCATGATCTCACCTTTGAATCCCTCATTAGTTTCCTTTAATTCTGATCGAAATTCTTTAAACCGGGTTTCCATTAATGGTGGGTTAGTACTACTAGATTCCAATGGGGGCATTATTGTTAGAGGCATTGGTGTTAAGACAGTTTGGATTGGGGGTTTCATGACCAACAGTTCAGTTGCAAATTGATCTGAAATTCCACAGGTCGATGGTATAATGGGATGAACTCAAGAATCGGGTTTTCTTCACGCCTGCACATGCGTTCATTCTTTCAATCTATGAATTCTACCTCTAATGCTGCAGTGATAGCATCGTTCAAAGTAGTGTGGGGCGACAATTCAAAATATCTCGAATGGTAGAATTTTTGTTAAACCCTTGAATGAAATAATGCCTTATGGTGTCATCAGTGAGCATTTGACCCACAAACTTGGTGCAAACCACCCTAAAGCGTCGAACATACGAAGTTATGTCTTCATCAACACCTTGTTTGATATTTGACAAGGCCATTAGGGCATTTTGTTGTCCTACTTCAGGGTGGAATTACCGTAGGAAAGCTGCTTGGAATTCTTGCCATGAGGCGAAAGTTCTAACACTATGTGACAAGCTATACCAAGCATATGTAGAACCATCTAAGGTGGTGGGGAACCAAACTAGGTAGTAGTTAGGATTTGTGACCAAGCGCGTAATGAGCACTTCCACGAATCGTTCTACATGTGCAGCTGGATCTTCGTTTCGAGTTCTTGAAAATTTAGGCAAATTTACAGGCATGGTAACTGGCATTAATCCTTGCGGGATAATGATGGGTAACCCCCTTGGTAACATCATGGGATCTATAATTGGATTAGGAGGTGGTGGTGGATTCACAATGGGAGGCGGTAGATTAATTACCGGTGGTGGGTTAATCACTGGTGGGGGTGGTGGGTTTGGTTGATTACAACTGATTGAGAAGCCATGTTGTTTGACAATGTTGGACTAATCAAAGCTTGGAAATCTGTTGGATTTTGATGATCAATTTGATTAGTGTCTAGACTTTGGAATTCCAAAAGTTTCTTTTGTAACCTAGTTTGAACGAGCATCTAAATAATCATTATATTGATGAAGTAAATTAATATTGGCTATATCATAGGACCTCACATTGCTTGCATTGGATAGTTATCATCGAGATATTATTTGCTTATTTCTTTTAAAACCATCACCTTACATCTAAGTTTTAATTCACTTATTTATTTATTTATTTATTTATTTATTCTTTTAAATTATATATCTATATCTATGTCTATATATATACTTACTTATTATACTTAAATTGTGAAATTAAGTCTAGAATGGAACCAACACTCTCCTACTTAAGACAAATTAGACTTGATGGGACACAGGATTATGGGCAACCTGTGTGTTCAACCTGCAACCAAAAAACTTATGTAGATTATTGGGCCATCACTCCAATAACCCCAAGGTCCAACAACAAAACATGGTCCTATCGGTGATTAACTCGACTTCACCAAACATTATTCAGGTCATGTTGGTCATCAACCCAACTTCACCAACAAAAACGTCTATGGAATTTCAAAGCAACTATCACAACACTCAAGGATTTCCCAACAACAATCCAATAGAGTGGGAAAATTTCTTTGGCATTCAATTGAACCCAATTGAATTACGAGAGGAAGGAAAGGAAGGAGTGTTTAGATCATACTCATAGGCAGTAAGCCTAGCCACACTCCTTCCTTTGTTCTCCACCTAAATTTCAAATGCAAAGAAAAGGAAAACAAAACAACTTACTTGTAATTAGATTTGTGATGAACTTGTGCCAAGTCGATGCTCAATCCATACTCCAATATTCCTCATTAAATCCATGCCAAAAGTTCATGAGCATGCAAAAGAACCACCACCAACTTAGTAGAACCACACTATTTCATGTTAGAACAACATTTCCACCTCCCGGCAGACGCACCAAAATGTGAGGCATTCTTGCACACCCTTAACATGAAGATATGCACTTCCAAGTGGGTTTGTGAGTGCATATCTTCATGTTAAAGGTGTGCAAGAATGCCTCACACACACCATCTTCTAACTTTCTTGTAATCCTAAGTGGCAAATTTGAGTGTGCAGGTATGGCAACAAGATCAAGGTATTTGGGTGTGTTACCTTCATCCAATCCAAAAATTCATGGCCTTTATGCATAGACCAGCAATCCAATAACCACACCATCCTTTGACTTTCATGTAATCCAAAGTGGCAAATTTGAATGTGCAAGTATGGCAATAAGATTTTATGGACAAATTGTTTTGTTGTCTCCAATGTTGACAAATGGTTTTCATTGAAGGTAAGATCCCAACCTAAATTCATGCATTTGTCTTTTCCTTTGTTAGATGGTGGTAGACAATGATGAGTAGTACTTTTGAACACAACTTAAAGAGGAAGTAAGAAACCTTAAAATATAACCATTATAATTGATCTTTTATTTTCAACCCCTAAAACTTAAATGTGTTTTGATCCTTTACTCTCCCAGCTCGAATATCTTGCTATTGGGATGAGATGAATACTTGTTTGGTCACTATTAACAACTAGGCTTGGAGGAATGTTATAAACATTCATTAAGTAAGTTATTCGATAAGCCATGTTACATCCTTATTTATACCTTTGGGTGGTAGTTTACTTCTTGTTGTTGTGATGATTTTGAAATGGCAATTCATGTATTGTTTCATGAATTCTCTTGTGACTATAAATCTTCTAGGGCCCTAGATTGCAAGATTTCAAGTGCTGCGGATTCTATCATTTCATGAAAAATAGGCTGCACAATGCCAATTGAAAGTGGTTGTTTAACTTTTTTCATTTTTCATAACATGAAAACAAGTGAGTCACAAACTTTTGGGTAGTCCTCCAATGCATGCGTAGATTCTTTGTTGGATTTCATTGTTGTCCCAACCTCCATTGCATGCTTATAGGTTGATTTTAATTCACCACTTGTAGTGAACCACTCCCATTATAAGCATGCCCTACTCAATTTTCATAAGGACTTGGCATGTTGGGTGTCTTGAAAAAGTGTAGAACTCCAAAAGTGTTATGAGAAAGTGTAGAACTCCAAAATTGGTACCATGTTTTTTTATTGCAACAACAATGGGAGGCCACAAATGAGGTTGAAACCAATTTGTGTGGAATCTTATTTTCTTTGACCACTTCCCATCATCCTTTGTAGGTGACAATCCTTTATTCTTTTGTTGTTTCCCATTTTAGTAGGTTCCTCATCTTCTCTCTTTATCTCTTGTGGAAATAAACCCTCTTGAAGAAAGCAACTTCAACCTTTCTTGGTTTACCAACATAACACTTTTCTAGTTTGTTAACAACCAATTGTTTTTGAACAACTTGTTGATTAAAAAATTGTACATCACATTTCAATTCTACTTCTCTCTCCTCACTTGTAATGCTTTTGAACGTTGTTGTAAATAATCTTTCTTTGCCCGTTTTGGACATGCAAACCTACCAAAAGCTTTGTAAATCACAAAAATGAAATCTTCACTAAAAGCTTCAATATCACTTTTAAAATCTTTCATGAATAGGTTTTCACCATATTTTCATAGACTTGTTGCTTTCTAAATAATTTGTTGAAAGGGAGTTTAGGAAGGAATCAAGAATCAAGATTGTGAAGGTATAAAATCTAATCAAGAAACATAACAAATGAACGAAACTTCAAGTGGATGAAAAATTATTCTTACATTCATCCATGTTGAAAATAAAAATATTTTTTACAATGTAAACCAAAATACTACAAATTAATATTGTATGTGCTAAAATGCATTTTGATTAATTAATTAATTATTCAACACTAAATTGATGAATCTATTTGGATACTACAATAATAAAAACCATCCATTTTCCCCAATGATTGGCACTAGATGAATTAGTTTTTGATCCTACTATTGTTAAAAAACACATGTTAACATATACAAATTAATGAAAAACTATTTTTATTACCTCCTTTCAAAACTTTTATGTGAATCTAAAAGGAGTAGATATATATAGAGTTGAATAGATTAAAAAAAATTCCAACTTGGATACTATTCATTCTTCAATTTGAAAATTTATATAATACTTATGTCTTATACAAACAAAAATACAACATCCATCAACCAAGGTGCACAAATTTATAAATTCATTGAAGTATTCAAATCCATGATGGCCATCAATGATGATGTATGACATACACATGCACTTGCATTCTTTTGATACAACAATTAATGATGATTTAAAATACATAGTAACACCTTTTAATATTGGCACATGAAAACCGATACATATTGTATGTGAGTATATTACTCATTCATGTTTGATTTTTATATTTTAAAAAAATCTTCAAACTATAATTAAAAATTATCTCGAACATTGTCCATTCATCATTTTGGGAGATTTTACTGATAACATCCCAAAAGACAATAATAATGTAAAAAATTCAAATTAAAATGTAGTTATAAATTCAAATTAAAATCACAATTTAGTGGAAGTACCACAAAATTTAGATCTCAAATAAACCACATGTGGGTAAATGTCTTTATAAACAAATGTAAATATGGTGTAATATAAGCATATTGACCAAATTTGTACAAATCAATTTATATCACATTCAAACTACCAAGCACACTTCTAGTGTATAACAATAAACCATTAACATTTCCATTTCTTTAAGATGTACATCACAAATTTATCAAACTTCATAGGTTTGTAGAAATTTTGTGTGAAATTTAATTTTCATCGGTTCATACAAAAATTGCATGAATTTTATGTTATGATTATTATGAATGATATTTATAGATATTCAATATCTTTTTATTTATTTAAATGAGACATTTTTTTGAATGACATATGTGAATGTTCATGTTTAATACACAAAAATTGCATGGTTTTATCCAAAATTGCATCATGATAATTGCACAAAATTAGTTTAAATGTAAATTGGATGTATTTCACATCAAAACATCACAAGTTGAAAAGACACATCATTTATATACAAATTATATATATATTTTTATTTTTACACTTTGAAGCCCACAAATGTAGCACATACATATTGTTTTATGATTTTTGCACAAATTCTATTGAAATTTCATGATATTGTAAGTTTGTGATGTAATGTATGTGAGTATGTATGTGCATGTGTGCATGCTATATTTTCCACTTAATGACCCTCAACTAGTTTCAACATATATTGCCATTAAACGTTTCATCATTTATTACACAAGGCCCCTATTGGTTTTTAGATGCAAAGGGTACCTTGTGGTTTGAATTTTTATTTTGTAAAATTTTTTGGGGACCTTGTGAAAAAAGGTTTTTCATTTGCTAATCACAAGAGTTTTTAAAATAAATACTTTTCTATCTAGCTAGACCCACCAACAACAATAACAAAAACACCTTTCATTGAAAACCCTAAATCCAAAATGTGACAAAAAAGGACACTACACTAATTAAGAGTTGCCAAATCCTCAAATTTGAAAATAAAGTATCTTGGCTCAAGCAAAATAGAGAGTAAGAATTAGGTGGGGAAGCTTTCCCAAGTCTTTTCATTGAGATTCTATCCATTCCTTGCTATTGTTTCTTCATAAAATCTAAGTATTAGTTTTATGTTGCACACATTGTGAGGCCTTTTTAGAGAAAATGCTTATACCTATAAAAAAGGTCTGGATTTCTTTACACAGTATGGTTGTTTTTACATGTTTAGATTCATGCCTAGAGTTGAAGGAAAGGGGGTGGGCCTATGGCAATTTAAATACTTTACCCTAGGGCTAGTTTCATCATTAAATAATCTTTAAAATAGTGGAACAAATTCTTGTGAAAATATGAAGCTAAAGTGTTTAAAACCCTCATAATTATTGCAGGTTACAATTTGAAATATCATAGTACATCATGAAACAATAATAATTTCAAATTTATAAAATAAATTATTTTAAAAAATTGATTATTTGTTTTATCCACGTGGAAATTGACTCTAGGCTATGTTAGTGTGGAACTAAGTTTGAATTTCTAAATATGCACAATGATCTCCATGAGAGCGAGAAAAAATTATTTGATACTAAAAATGTGAATATAATTTTCAAGGCCTCTCCTTGTAAACCCCATGAACTCTTATCCTATTTAAATTGAATTCATAATAATGAAAACATTTTCATTGTATATTCTTGTAGAATTTTTTGTAAAACATCTATTTTAGGATAGAGCCACTTGTTGTGATAACCAAAGTGCAATGTATTTACACTTAATCCTAAATATATTCCGACCAAACACATTGAGATGTATTATTCTTTTGTTAATGAAAAAGTATGACCAAGCCAAAACCCTGAGACTCCATGCTTTCTTCTCTGCCCTAATTTATTTTGGTGCTTAACCAATAATTTGTAAGCTTTTGGTTTACATCTCACTTGTATTGCAGCTGATGTTTCAATGTAATAATTTTGTAGTTTAAAGATTTCATTGAAAACCCAGAGATGTTCATTCTTGTATGCCTCTTGTATGCCTCTTGTATGCCACATATACAACAAGGTTGGATGTCCTGCAATCTTCTGGGTGCTCTTCTTGTTCCCCAATTCTTCATTTTATGTTCTTCATCTTTTTTCCATTAGTTTGTCCACATTGTTCCTAAATCTCCTCCACCCATTGACATATTTAGGTAATTCTTACAGGTAGCCAAGATTTATTTTCCAAACAATAGAAAATGGCTATTGCAAAAGTACTCAGAACCTTAGCAGAGCTGTTGACAACAAACTTAACAAACAGTCCCAGCTACAATTTTCAGTAGTCTATAGATAACCCTCACATTGCATTTGAGTCCTGGAACATAAGATTGATGTCAAGACAATATGTACAATTGTTGAGTTCAGAGGTGGTAAGAGAAAACAGTTTTCTGCTGCAAAGAAACAAAAACAGGCTATGGGCTATATATCTCTCATAAAGAAAACAAAAAGATCTCAATAGAATGTGTAAAGCTTAATCTGCATGTTATGCCAACGGCTTTATTGCCTTTCACACCAACTGGAAATTACAAGACACTGTGAACTAGTGCAAAATTTGTATAAAGCTTTCCCAGCAGAATAACTGTACAGTTTTAATACCTCAATCACTTATCTGCACTGTTCTCGTGACAATGACACAAATAGCTATGTACACCGAGAGGGTCATGGGGTGTGGGGGATGCAGCCAACTCCAAACAAGCAATGTACAGAGAGTGACTAAAAACAGGAAACAGAAGAGATCTCACTCAATATTCACAATCATCCTAAGCCTAAACTCTAACTCAAGTGGCTCATTTACTATCACACTAAGGAAAATGCCGATGAACCCCTTGCAAAGAAAAGGAAGGCTTTGTTCAAGGGGACAGTATGAGAGAACCTTTACTGTGTGGACAAGCACACTTATGGATGACATGCAAAGACATTCTACATGTTTTTGCACTCAAACAGATTTTTGGGAAGTTTGAGGGGCATTGGTGGGATTGGATGGGGAGAGCTTTGGGAATTTGAGGGGTATTGATGGGATTGGATGGTGTTCTTTACTAGAGAGGATGCAAACAGGGTACTTACTACTAGCTATTTGTCTTTGAATCACACCAGTGGAGATGGGGGGAATGAAGGAAAATAATAGTTTCCTTATTAAGAAGAAGAAGGAAAAAAAAAACCCCATCAATCCTTGTTTCCAACAAGAGATTGCAAGCATGAGGAGATGAGAGGGAGGATGGATGCAACTGGGGAGAAGAAGTGGAAGAGGATTTCCTGCAGAGGAGTAGAGTAACCCAGCAATCCTTGTTTCTAACAAGAGATTGCAAGCATGAGGAAATGAGAGGAAGGATGCCATTGGGGAGAAAGAAGAGGAAGAGAAAGACAATTTCCGGCAGTTGAATAAATGGATAACAAGGGAAAAGAAATACTTAGAAACATGCTGTTTAAGTGGGGTGAGATCCCAACGCTGTGGGTGATGTGTGTTCATGATAACCCAATGGACTCAATTGGCAAATGAAGATGCAAAACCAGTACCTTGTGGATCAACTGAGGAATTTGTCATCTGGGTATGTTGAAGCCCAAGAACTCAAACCTCCATAGAAATGAAATGAAGGATTTTGGGGGGAAAACTCAAAATGGTGCTCTTTGTGGAGGCAAAAACAGGTGGATGCTGTGAGGAAGGTTCACACAGCTTTGCGAGGAGCAGTTGTGGCCATGACACCCAGGAACTCAGGTTGGTTTGAAAATGTCGGGTCTCGTGAAGCTAAGCTTGCGGCATGCTCATGGTGGGTGGTGGCCAAGGTGTGGAAGAAAGGCAAGCAGGAGGAAGAGTGCACAGCTGCCAAGTAGTTGTGCACTTCCTTGGCCACCATGTCCCTCATGATTGCCAGCAAGCCAGCATTCAGAGCTGCATCCAAGCTTCCCAAGGGTGCAGCAGCCGCTGATGTGGAAATCCACTTTGTCCCAGCTGCTGCTTGACCTTGCTGTGGAAACACTGGAGCCAAGGCTTGCGCAACGACAGATTTCACTGCTAAGTTCATCAGATTCGCACAGGCCTCCTTGTTGGTGGCTCCAATCAAGTCATACATCTCTGCTGGAACCTCTGCATTGGATGAGCCTTTGGTGAAAGAGGACATGGATGGCTGTTTCTCAAGTGCCGCCACCTGCTCCAATGCAGCTTGCGAGGTAGAACTCTGAATAATAGTTCCAGGAAGAGACAAGCTCAAAGACGTGGGTGGATCCATTGACAGCAGTCCTGCAGCCCCAACAGCATTCACACCAAAGCTTGCCTTGTTGGCCTGATGGTGGATCTCCTGCTGGTGGTGTCTTTCAATACTTGTAGAAGAATTCTGAACAACACCTGTAGAAGAAGAAGAAGAAGCGTGGGTGGTGTATGAGGGAGGAAGAGGAGGAGTTGGGTTGAAGGTGTTGAAGGCTGAGGCTCGAGCTACAGGTCGGAACAGAGCAGGAGCTGGCATCAGCTGGGTGGAGGAATCGGCCCCTCCAAAGCTCAATTTCTTCTTGAGCTTCATCTGGACATCATCATCATCATCAGATGCCAGTAGTGCCGAGGATACGACAGTGGAAGCATCTTCGCATCCAGAGGCGAGGAGTTGTTTCTTCTTCAGCCTGTGGTGGGAAGCAGCAGCAGGATCGTCATCATCAGGCTCGAAGCTGTTGGGCCTCTTGTTCTTCATGTGCTGGTGCAGCTGCACATGATCATCGTCGTCAGAAGCCCCGGCCCCGAAGCTCAGCTTCTTTAGCCTGAGAGAATCAACTTCCCAACAACCACTCTCTTCCTGCTGCACGCTTCTGTCTGTGGAGGAGATTTCGTTGCTGTAGACCCTCTTCCGACCATCGAAGCTGCTGCCAATCTCTTCCTCATCTTCCTCCTCCTCCTCTGCTGCTGGAGAGATCCGGTTGTCGCCTGCTCCTCCTCGGCTTGTTGATCTCTGGGACGTCTTGTCAGTGAGATGGCGACGACGCAGAGTAGAGTTCCAGTGATTCTTGATGGCATTGTCTGTTCTGCCGGGCAGAATCCTGGCGATGGTGGCCCATTTGTTGCCGTAGAGGTTATGCGCTTGGATGATGGCAGAGTCTTCCAGGGCGGTGAAGGGACGATGGTGCACCGAGGGGCTCAGCTGGTTGCACCATCGCAAGCGGCATGATTTCCCCGATCTTCCAGGGATACCTTTGCTAATGAGTGACCAGTTGCGAGCTCCGTGCTTCTCCACCAGCCGCTGCAACGCCGCATCTTCTTCAGGACTCCATGGTCCCTTGATACGATCGAATTCTTCCACTAACGCCGCCATTACCCCCTCCTGATGCCAATCCTCGTCTGCTTCATAAATTGCGTTCTCTTCCGAGCGAGAGCTTCTGCTACAGGGGAGAGCTAAAGCTCTACCTCAGAGAATTTCCAGGCCAGATTGGAATTCAGAAAATGCAAAGAGTTTGCTTTAGAAAAAGAAGAAGAAGAAAAGGGAAAGGGGGAGGAGAACTTTGCAAACCCTAAAACAGACTCAAACCAAAAGGCAAGAAGAAGAAGAAGATCCCGGACAGAGAAATGGAGAAGAAAAAACCGAAGAGGGGAAAAAAAAAAAAACCACCAATCCGAACCCCGATGAAGAATCCCCCTTCCCTTGCCCCCGAGAAAAAAAATAGGGGGAGGGCAAGAGAATGGTACACAAACTTACCACAAAAGATTAGAAGCAAATCACACCACAACCCAACAACAACAACAACCAGCGACAGCAGCAAACCGAGAGCTTAAAAGAGGAGAAAAAAAGAGAGAAAAAACACAAGTGAAGCAAACAAAAGATTGCACCCTTAAAAGGAGGAGAGGAGAAACACGTGCAACCAAAAAAAAAACCAGGAAAAAAAAAGAAGGAAGAAACCCAAAGCGCATGCAGCAAAGGAGCAGCAGCGCAAGGAGAGAGAACGAGAAGAGAAGAAGCGCAGATGGGAACACTAGTGGCTGGCGATGGCGGCTGAGCAGCTGCAAAATAGATGTAGCAAACAAAGCACAGACTTGGCGGTCTTCCCGTCAAGAGCCTTGTTCACACTTACAGTTGGGTTTTTCTTTGGTACCTACTTAAATGCGGCTCTCTCTACCGACTACCTATTTGCTACCCTACCAAGTTTACTCTTATTTACCTCCCTACTTATTACCTCTTGGTCCCTAAATATAAGAGAGTTACCCTACACATGGAATAGGCCCGGGTCAATGAACCGGGGTTTTTTTTTTCCCATAATGAAGTTTAGCCAAATTTGGCTATAAACAGGATGTGAAATTATTATTTTTCAAAAACTTAAGATTCCTTGACATTTTTGGCTGCATGATAGAGAAAACCCAATAGAGAAAATCTGGCAATATTTCAGGGGGAAAAAAAAAACTCGCTCAATGGGGAGCCTTTCTACATGATACATAATGTTTTAGTTAACAATCTAATGAATGATTGAATCACGAAGCCCAAAGCATTGTATCCATGTTGTAGGTAAATCCTTGGTACCTTCTTCCAAATCAAGATCATACTTAGTATGGATCCATACTTAGTACCTACTTACAGCCCTAGACCTAGACCTACTTGCATTAGACCTACACCTTAGTTTTTTCACTATTAAAGTTGTGGTAATTTTTTATTTTAAAAATAACATTTCTGGTAAATGACTTGTGGTGACACAATTCATGTTGTTTTAGTGACATATATCTATTATTAAAGATGGCGGATACATACACAAATTCATAAAAGAATATGTGTATGTATCCTACAAACATATTCATAATGCATCTTTCTAAAAATATTTGATAATATTTCCTTGAACAAACGTGAAGCCACTTACAAATTGTTGTGGGTCTAGAAATGCTAAATTTTTTAATTTTTTCAAAGATCAAATTTTTGTGAAGAGGAAAATGAAAAAATATCTTTGAATATTGAATGGATCTCTCTGGTCCGGGTATTGACGTTAAATTAAAAGAAAAGAAAGAAAGAATATTAAGGAAATATTCTAATTTTTCAAAATGATTATATGTCGAATTATATAGTTCATCTTGTGTGCTTTTACAATATGTAAACACCACAGATGGGGGAAATTCCCCAAATGCGGTGCCGGACCTGGTTACCACGTTGTCTTAGGCCCCCTTTGAGTTTTGGAATGACCTCGTCCTAGCTAGGGCTTTCCATCTGTGTAAAAGACCTGACTGGGAATTCATAGTGTTAAACTAACGAGCTTTACAGAACCAATTTTCCCTCTGAAAAAAAATTATGAGAGATTTTCTGTCTTCGGGCAGATTTCTCATCCATTTTCCAGTGGGAATTTCTGTTGTTTTTTAGCAGGACGTTACATTTTGCAAGGATGCGGTCTGTACCCGAGTCCTACGATATACCGTTCACGCCTGCCCTCCTGCTTTAAAGTTCTGCATAGCGAAGTACCCTACAAAATACAAAGAAAAGATGAGGTCAATGTCATATGTACCTACCTAGGAGTCCTACTGTGGTCCCTGTGTAGGACAGTACCTTCCCCTTTTATTTTTCTTCTGTGCTTGGAAAAAGATGGGCAGGTGAAAATGCAAAGATGGGAGTTGGTGGCAGGTAATGCTGGTAGGTACTAAAAGTTACACAGCCAAGCTAGGTCAGTTGGTGGGGGCAGCACAAAAAAAAAGGTACCATCACATGTTTGGAAACGGTAATTAACGGTCAGTTTAAAACGGATAGGAATAGGGGTCCAGACTCCAGATGTCCAGACTGGGCTTTTGGTACCAAACCCTAACTTTTAAGACTGACTCCATAGTCCATAATTCAAGCACAAGAGGGGGGGTTACATGATTTTTTTTTACCAATTTTCTGGAAAATAGTTGTCTGGGCCTACTAACCCCTTTGTTCTACATGGGAAGGAAGACGGCAATTTTTTAAAAAATTTGTTGAAGAAAAAAAATCACTGGGTACTGGGGTGAAAGTGCTTTATTTCCTTTGTTCTTGGTGCTATAAACAAATAGGGAAAAGGCCTTTGAGTGGGTGTTTTTTTTTAGGAATTTTGTGAGGAAGCCAAAGTGGCAATCATTCATAAAAAGATGCAGTAAATGTGGCGAAATTCCATAGGAATTTTTAGCCAAATATGGCTATAAAATCTGGCTATATTTGGTTTCTAGTGTGTAGCCAAAAATATAGAAAGATGATTAATATTTTAAAACTTCCTATATGGTTTATTTCCAGATTTGGCTAAATCCTGCTCACAATGATCCTCAGTTTTTCTATATCTTCCAAGTCCCTATGGACGATTATTGCCACTTGGCTAAAAACACAAAAATTCCTTAAAAAAAACACCCGAACCCAACAACCTTATGATGTTATTGTGCATTCAGGAACGAGGGATATTTTGTCAACTCAGCACACTTTACACATGGCCAATATATAGCTACCGAGTGCAATGTACCCGATCATCTAAACGTGCCAAGAAGTAGGTGCGTTTCTTCTTTCTTCTTGTCCCCACCAAAGCAAAATAATCTACCTAGGTTCTTCAGTGTCCGCAAAGCTATGGCAGAAACCCAAAAAGCATTATAAAAAAAATCTTGGGGGCAAAATCCGGCAAGCAACATATGATGGCATCCAGCAATCCTTCATGTACATTTGCTTCAAACTTTTGCACACTTTACACATGCCCAATCTATATAGCTCAGCTTTCGTTTACATACTCCCCCCCCACCGGCCGTGTACATCTAGCCCAGTTGCACCCGAACAATAACACCACCGCCTTGGACCTTGACACTCACTCTTCTGACCGCCATAATTCAGCCTTGCAACCCAATCCCACAACCCTGGATGAAGACAACAACTCTTTTCTCTTGTTGTAACTTGTAACATGGCAAGCATAGTCGGTTAATGACCCCAACCTCTCGACCCCCCCCTCTCTTTTCTTCTTTTTTTTCCTCAAAAGGATGTTTTCTCTTTTTTTGCCCCCCCTTTGTTTTTTAAAAATTGGGGACATGGTTTACTCGTTTGAAAAAATAAAAAGAACCTTTTTTGCCTGTAAGAGTGCTCGTCTTCCTATTGGCTTCTATATACAAATACCCGGCAACTTGGAGGGCTTTACTCTTTTGTATTCCAACTTCATTCACCACATCACACGGTTAACTAACCGTGTTCCTTTAACCACCCACTTTGCCAGATCATATTATTCTTAACAACACAAATGTGGAGCCGGCACTTGTCCAAAATAAATAAAACTTTTGCTGATGTCCAACCTTCAAAACCTTCGATAGGGCAAGAGGAGCTTCAAAAACAACTTACATATGTTTCTCGTGTTTGCAAAGGTTTATATTTTTATATTCCCAAGCACACCAAGTCCGTCCCAGCCACTTGCCTCAGATACTGGACTCTGACCAGGGGGTTAACTGCACGTTGGGTGCTGTTGCAAATAAGACTTGACCCGTGGATGGGGAACTTGAGGGGTTAACCATACATGAGAGAGCCTCATTACTAAGCCTCTTGGTTTTTCTTACCCTCCCTTTCACACCCCCAACAAACAGAAAACCCCTTGGAGAAATTTCCTAAGTGTATTTGGAGGTGGAACTCTCATTGTGCATTTTTGCGCTTTTGGTTGTGGTCTTTTGTTTGGACTTCAATCCTTTCTTTTTTCTTCTCTTGTTCCCTTTGCCCAGTGTTTTTCCTTCATTTATTTATTTATTTATTTATTTATTTTACCCTACACTAAGAGATGCAAAGGAAATTCTCTTTTGCAGATCAAGATCCCAGCTTATTTTCCGTATTCAGGGAGCCTGTTCTCCCTCCCTCCCTCCTGCCATTCCCACCATCTCCAATTGAAAGGAACTCCCATATCCTCCTCACCTCACACCCTTGAAGCCCCATCAAGAAAATACCACCTTACTTCTAGTAATTAGCCAAATTTGGCTAAATTATTTTCTGGATGATTACCACTTTGGCTACACCACAAAACCCTTAAAAGAAACCCTGCCTTGAGATGTTGAGGAGGCTAGGAGGAAGACCGCGTGGTGTATAGTACTCCCAGATACAAAGAAAAATCCTTCATGAAGGAGCATTCCTCGATGTGTGTGTAATTAAGGGTCTTCCTTTTAAAGAGAAGGTCCAGTCCTGGTTATGACTTTTTTCTTTTGGGTCCCCTTTTTTGGGGGCTAGTTTCTTTGGGTGTGAGTTTGAGCCTAGTTTTTCATAATATTAAATCCTATGGTTTTAATTTTGGCACAATTTTCAAATTCAAGAACCTATGGTCAGATTGAGAAATCAAGTCTAGTTCCATTGTACATATTACACACTCCCAAAGATTGCATATTGTATAGGTATGGACATTTACACAAATTAAAATTGAGAATATATATGGACACAATTAATTAAAGCCTATTGATTATTTTTTAAGTCCAGCTTACTTGCAACTTTCCAAAGAAGTTCAACTTGGTTTACTTGAAAAAGTTGAACTTGGGTTCAATTTGTTTTCAAAGGTTTTGGTTCTAGTGCTACTAGACCATGGCTAGTTCCATGGTCTGGATATTGTGCCAATCCCAACAAGTTGCTAACCGCGTAATGTCTCTGCCTTAACCTTCAAGAACATTATTGCAAGTGTTATATTAAGTGAGATATGTAGGTCCTTATCCTTTCATCACTATTATTTTTAAATTACTATTGTCAATATCTTTTAGAGAAAATTTATTTTTTACCTATGTGATGGTATTGTGGGATGTAATTTGAGAGTTGGAATGCAAAATATATTGGTTTATGGTTAGTCTAATAAGCTTCAACAACTCTTGACATGCATTGTTGAGCAGGTGATCAATGTGAGATCCATAAATTGTTGTAATTTTTTTAAATTGAAATTTTATCGAATATTGGTCCATAAAACTTTGGAGTTCATTTGGTTGTGTTAAGTTTTGATCAAACATGTTAATATTGCAATTGTCAATTATTATTGTGGGACAAGAAATTGACATTAGATCCAAAAACTTTTGAAGGTGAATTATGAACATTGACAAGGATAATGTTGAAGGTTTGTATATTGCTATTATATGAATAGCCTTTCTTGTATTTGCATGGAATGTTGCTACAATATACTCAGCCCCTAAAGATATAAAAGTTTCATGTGATGATAAGGTTGTGAAATTATCATATATAATCATTGTACCATTTCGACCATTTACACTAATCATTGAATGTGCTATTGTATCAATGTTCAAAGATGTATTATTAGACATTAATGTATTGAAATGTGTTTCATTGAGACACAATATGTGAGTTGTTTTGAAATTGTAATATAAGAAAACATCATTTTTATGTAAAGGCAATGATTTAGTATTGAGAGAATAAATTAGTACATGTGAATCACAAAATGTATGTGGTTTGGGGACAAGTACATCCCATTGTGCAATGGTTTGCAATCAACGCATCTCCATTGCAACACTTGGATCAATTTGAAAAAAATTCATCTACAAAGGTTGTAAAAGGTTATTTTTATTTATTTTTAACACAAGAAAATGTTTTATATGTCAAACCATGTTTATAAACATTAGTAGGATCAAATGTTAAATAATCAAATGTTAATCCTTGTGTTTGATGTTTAATGCGTGTTGCAACCAATTGAATGGGAAATTGTGTTAAACTGCATCTTGGGAAATTCACTTACTTATAAAAATGTCTTACTCATATTTTATCTTCAATTTTGATAATTGGTCATCATTATTTCAGATTTTAATAATTTATGCTTTGAATTGATGAGTTGGAATTTGAACAATGTGTCAAACAAAACCAAATGAAGTAACCACCATTCCATAGTCTCTCTCCTTGAAGACAGAACCAACAAATGGATGTTGATTTAAATCCAAGTTACAGGACCCTGAAACTAATCCCCTGGATTTGACACTCCAAATTGATGAACCTACCAACACTACTATCAACCTCTTGTAATGTGCCCATGATAGTGAACACATGGAGATACATACATGAGTTATGTGATGTTTTGCATCTATAGCAAAGGAAATTGATTTTTGCATGGTTTGAGAACAATTGCATGTATTTCTTTTTTTCACATCTAAACAAGCTGTTGACAATGTCTTATCCAAGCATGGAGTTTGCACCATGGCAAGCATCATCATTGTTAATCCCACCCATGTTGATCTATTGTTGTGAGCAATATCTACACATCTTTTTGCAATTTCAAAGGCAACCCAAACAAAAAAAAGTTGTTGAAAGTGACATTTAAGAGATAAATTCTTTCCCCTCACAAATGAAATCTTATGTTGTTTTCACAAAAGAAGAAAACAATGTCTTGCATCTTTTTGCCAACAATGCTTTCTAATCACCTTCCTTAGACAAGAGATTTCATAAACTCTTCAAAACATGGAAGTCTTTAAAATCTTAAGTTGAACAACAATAATGGTGTTGGCTACCTCCCAATTCCCATCACTTTCAAACCCTTCACCCTTTACTACTTAACACTTCATATTCTCCATATGGGTAGGCAATGTTTTTATTTTTTCAACCTAAAATTTCAACCTATGCAATGGATTTTTCATGGAAAAAATGGCCCAAATTCACTAGATTTTAAAGAATAAAAATTCCAAATCTCCATATTTTTAATGATAAGTCCTAGTAGATAGCCAAGAAGAATGTAGAATGAATTTTTTTTTCCTACTTTCATATCTAGTATGTAGCCAAATGTGGCTAAATCATCTTATGGATGATTGCCACTTCAATTACATCACAAAATTGCTTTTAAAATTTTATTTAAAAAATCCAAACCAAACTTGGTTGTAGGTAGTTGAAGGCTGATTTTATTAGAGTTGAATCACTAACATCTTGTACTAATTAAATACCTCGGACCATGTCCTTCTTCCCCACTATTTATCCTTTCCCTTATTTTGTCACAAAATGTTTTTCTTCTTGTGTTGTGGAATAAAACCTTAGGGTAAACCGACCCATCACCAATTGGATGCCTATGACCGAACACCTATTTAATGTGTTTTAAGGTTGATGTTCATTTTGGTTTATGTTGGTTTTTGTTCAAATGGACACCCATGATTGAATGTTTGGCCAAAAAATTTTAATCTGAAAATTTTCAAAATTTTAATGCCTTTGGATAATTTATTGTTTAAGAGTAAGGGGCAAGAATGCCAACTTTAAAATGTGAGAATTTGGATCACAAACATAACTATTTACTTATGTGCAATTTTGTGTTTGGTAATAGGTGTCCAATGTAACATTCAAAAACAATGAAGTGGTTGTGAATTGGAGGCTTTACGCACAAATTTTTTGATAATTGTTTAGGAATTAATCCTTGGGTGAATAGAGAACAACAAAAAGACCACACACAAGAAATAATTCAGTTAATAAAACTCAAACATTGGAAACCATTGCACCATCAAAAACCAAGTAACTCCATTAAAAACTTTCCATCCACAATTCATATAATTAATTTCCACCAATAACAAGCAAGCAATAAGGCAAAAGCATCTTTCATATGGTTTTATATTCTTAGAGTAAAGGTTATAGTTTTAAACTAAGCATGTCACAAGAAACAAGAAGTTTGTTGTATAAGATTGAAAGTTTTTTAGAGAAATTACAAAGTGGGATCAATAAAGGATTAAATGGTGAGTGGGTTGCATCTAAGATCAAGGAGGTAGAAATGAAGAGAGACGAGGAGGTAGAAGCAATATTTTAACATTTGAATTAAAGAGGAGGTAGAAAAAATGATTCCAACATCTGTAATCAAACTATAATAGGTTGAAGAGGATGAAGTAGTGTAGAAAAAGGCAAAATTGAATGCCATACCAAAAAGCTAGTGCAAGAAAACACATAAAACAACTAAAACTACATCTATCATCATTGGGTTCAGCAATTGTCACTCCTAAAAGGTTCAGCTCATTCTAACAATGCCATTGGTTGCAAATTTACTACTTTTCTAGCATGATGCACCTTGAGATATATTCCCATTGCCTGCACATCCATAATTAAAGTGACATTAGATTGTAAAAACTTTGTTGCATTTTATGAACTAGTTGTTTTTTGTAAGGAGTTGGAAAGTTATGCCATTGAGCATTATCCAAATTTAACATATTTTGTGGAATCTTGGTCTTCATACAAGAAACATAGGTTTGTACCTCTTGTAGGACCCAAGCGGACGCCACCAAGTGTTTGGAGATTGGGACCATGAGGAGTAGGGTTAAGATGAGTTTGCCAATGCGACATGAATCCTTACAACAACATACCAAGGATGCACCACTAAGAAACTATACTCCATTACATCTTAATGTGCCAAAAAAGCGGCACAATGAAGTTTAAGGTACCAATTATGAATTCTAAGATAATCAACATAGATCTCCAACATGCCACCCCAACAACATAACAAGGTCAACAAGTAATACTAACCACTAACGTAATGCAACAACAATGTCATCTTGCCACCACAACAATACAAGGCCAAGGCAAAGGTAATAAACAAATTGATACCTCAAAGTAGGCCAACCGGATAGACCAACAACTAGAAGATGCCATGGATGTTGTGGAGAGGGGAACACATATCTAAAGAAAGATGCAAAGTATTGGAACATACCATTGACTTCACTTTCAGATCATTTGAATGGTAGAACTAGATGTAGGAAAGTGGGCCCCCAAGGTGTGTGAATAGAACAAGAGTATATTGAAGCAATGGTTACTTGGGTTTTAACCATGCAAAAGGTTGGATTATCTGTCAACCTTTAACAATAAAAAATGAAGGTTGCAAAAATCACCTAGATTAAACCAACCCCATTTCGGAATGGTGTTCCAAGAGATACCTGGTGACTCTGGTTAAAAAACAACATCAAAAAATTAGCATATTTCATGCTGAAGGGCTAGAGGTTTTTAAGGCAAGAAGGTTGACTAGTCAAACATCCATACCTTTCATTATAACTTTAAAAACATGTACACACAACACAAATATCAATCAAATCACATTTGGAATTTAGATGAGACATGTGTTCAAACAAAGCAACAATCTAATGTTAAAGTTCTAGCTAGGTGAGGCTCATGAGATGTTTACAACACCATACTTAATTCACATGAGTGGCTAATTGTAAATTTTGTTGTTAATGCAACAAATGTAGCCTTTCCTACCTTTTACATTTTCATAGGTTCAAGGATGCAAAAAGACTACATAAAGTTATGTAGACTAAAAACATGCATGACAATGCAAAAAAAAACTTGGATGATAACTTACCTCTTAAAGCAATGACTTACTTTTTTTTATAGATATGTTCTAGGGAGGGTTTATCAAGAAAACATACATATCTTGACCCTTAATGGGCATGGGTCACATGTCATTATTCAAGCATTTAAAGAAGTAATAGAACTTGGATTGGACATGGTGACCTTACCTTCACATACGTCACATGCGCTACACCCATTGGATGTCACTTGCTTCAAACCTTTCAAGAATGTTTTTGAGAAAAAAAAACATTCAACAATGGTTAAAAACAACTATCTTGAACTTGACAAGGCCACATTGGTTGAATGGGTGGACAAGGCCTTATTGTAGTCCTTGAAAAAAATAAAAATAAAATTAGGGTTTAGGGTTTGTTGGATTTGGCCACTGAATTCTTGTGGTTATGGTTGGAAAGTTTGGTCCTAGCGAAATATTCATTGTAGCAAAAGAAGGAGTAGAAAATGCATATTAATCAGATGCAGTAGTGGAGATGAGGTTGAAGTTGCCATTGATTTGTTGAACATTATAAGTATTTTTTAAGCAATTCCTACACCTATTCCTCCCACATCAACAAGCCCTTTTGAACCCTCTATTCGTTTCCATGTGGAAATGCCACATAGTGCGCCCGCCCCAACAAATTATCAACAAGATGAATTAGTGGTGAACTTGGAAGATTCCAACCTTGAATTAGATGACCTAACTATTCCAAGTCAGACCCAAGGAGCTACAAAATTGGGCGACCTACTATCTTGACCAAGATTGCCAACAAAGAAAAGACATGGCAAATAGCCATTAGTGGATTATTCCAGTTCACATGTGGTCATATCAAACCAATACTTAGTAGTGTTGAAACAAAAAGGCATTGGAAAAAAAAATGATAAAATTAGGGAGTAGACAACAATAGAAAGATAGGAGAAAAGATCAAGAGGGGTTGAACATACACTTACCCTAGCGGAAAGAGTAGCTCAAAGGAATGTTGAAAAAAAAAAAAAGTTAGGTTCAACAATGCATGGTTTGTTGCAATAGTTAAGGCTGTTGGTGAATGATTCCACAACAATTTTAGGGCAAAATTTAGGGCCCATCCTTTGGGGTATAGAGGATTTGGCTTAAGAGTGACATCTCAACAACAAATATTAATCAAAGAACAAAGAAGAAAAAAAATGCAACTTGTTGGACACGTCCCAGCCAAGTTACAACCTTCCATTCAACAATAATGAAAGGTAAGGGTTTGAGGTGGGTTTTTATGGTAGAGAGGAAAGAAAGAGAGATTTAGAGATGGAATCAAATTTCAACACAGTGGTATTGTTTGCATGGATGGGTTTGACAAGTTGATACCAGGCCAAACATAAAGTGGGGATTTATCTAGTCTTCCAAACATAATGCCTAATGTCTAATATGCTAGGAATAGAGTTCCACTTGTGGTGTATTTTTGCATCTCCCTCACCCAATAAACAACATCACTTGGTAGGTTAGTAATTACATCTCTGAATTTAGATTGCAACACATTTTTAGGAAGACCTTTGATAGAACAAACTCACTTCCCCCAACACAAGTCAACTCTTGTTAATTCACACTCTATGTACAATTTGGCACTTCATACTACCATTTACATGTAATATCTTGGTATTAAGAAAAAAAAAATTTAATGTTGGGGAAACATTTTGTAGAAACTCCCAATACTTTTGATACTTTAATGGCACTATAATATTCAAGAACATATCTACCACCATTTGTTCCATTGTCAACGATTTAAGTTTGCACTAAAGAAGTTGTTTTTTTTTTGGGTTAATCCAAAGTACTAACATGGTCTCAAGTTTTGCCAAAATAAGCAAATAATTTCTTTAGCTTCATCACCTCGTTAAACATTTTAGGAAAATAATGAAATAGGAATGGAATCACTCCTTAGGGGAAAATAAACACATTGTTGTCATTTTGAAAGTTTCAAGCAACCTAAGGATGGATTTCAATCATCGTCACAGTTCATGTGTCAGAAGAGTAACCAAACAATAATGGAACATCAATTTGACACATTTCCAACAACAAAATATTCCAGAATGTCGAAGTGCACTATTTGCTTGAGTTCCATTTGGAAACTAACTATGAAGAATGTTTATGATAGTTTTGAAACAACCAAGATTACATGAAAGCTTACAATTAAAACGATGGACTTGATAAAACTTGTGAACAAAATGGTCACAAGGGTAGGCCACACATGAGTGCACAAAGTTTGGTCTTGTGTTGTCTTCATCAGCTAAACCAAGGAAGTAATTCAAAAAAAAAACACACACTACCCAACAAAAAAAACTGAGCAACTCATATTGTGCCAAATTTTGTACAATACTTTTATAGTTTTGGAGGTTTCTTCAACTTCCATTAAAAAAAAGGCCATCCTAAAATCCAACTATTTCATTTGATGCCTATGAACTACTAGTTGTTCTTCAAGTAACAATTATTCCATTTAGACATGGTTGTGAGATTGGATTTGACTTTACTTGCAAGCCTTCAAGAGACCCAACTTTCCTTTTTGAACATATTGGTGAAGGACTTAAGGTCTCATTTGACCCAGAGCAAGGAGCTTTAATTAGAGGTTTTATATAGCTCCGCAACCACTTCACATGAGAAATTTTGACTAGCTTGATAAAGAATTCTTTAACACCCTCCTTGAGATAGATATTATAAGCAAAAACCCATCACATAACACAATGGAATGAGATGTTAAGTTCATGAATTGTGCACAAGCAGCAAATTAGATGAAAACGACCAAAAGAAAGGTCTCAAAAAATGCAAATGTTAGTGGTAATAAATAAATTGATGTGTGAAAAGCAACCCATCCATGCAACATTGCATCTTATCTCATGACATGAGAAGCTTGACCTACACATCACTTGTAACAATAGTCACACAACAACAAGTAGCATCAACAAGATCACAAAGGAATTAGATCGTCAACAACATCAAGATGAGCAATGATAGTGAGATTGCCAATGCGCACACAAATACAAACACAACCTAGAGCAAACTGACAACGAACAATGAAAGAGAGAAAGAGAACCTCAAAGAGATAAGATGGAGACATTAAGAAAGAATTGTGGTGGCTATCAATGTAACATTCTTCTCTCACATCTTGGGAGAGATGGGTGGATTGGCCATGTGGCCTCACAAGGATCGTTGTATTGAGGGTACTAGGCTACTAGTAAAAAAAAATCTATTTCAAAACCCTTTTAATGCCCCATGACTATGCAGTTTGTGCTACAAATATTTGGTCTTATTACAAATTTTGAAAATATAAAAAATATAAAAATTAGTCCAAACTTAATTAGATATATATTCTCTTGTTTATAGGAGGTAAGGTGTCCTTTCATAAATTTTGAAATGTTTGTTCATAAGGTCTAAAATGCATGAAAATAAAGACCTTATATGTTCTATCCAAGTTTTTTTAAACAACAAGGCGCCCCTAACTTTTGGGGGGTCATAACTTTTTCATTCTAGCTCATAATCAACTTTTGTAAAGGCCAACTAATGCTCTGGCTCAATGGGCAACTAATCTCTTTGAAGACCATGACCTAAAAATGGTCGGTTATTGAACCCTGGAGTTTGAACCCTTAAGTGTGAGGTCATGGACTGGTTTACCCACATGTTAATATGAAAAATTAAGTCAGATTTGGCTATGGCATGGGCTCACAATCTGTGGCTCCTTGAATTGAAATTAGCTCTCTGGTAAAGCTTTCGCTTGATAGCTAAGTAGTAAAATTATACAATGCAAATAATTTATTTACACCATGTGGACTAAGCCCACCTTGGGTAAATTTGTACCTACCGTGGTACCATGGTAGAAAACAAAAAAACCGCAAATATATTTTTTGGGTTGCTCCTAAACATTATAACTTATAAGTAAGAGGGACTTTGAGAGCCTCTATTTAAACATTATAACTTATAAGCATTTCCTGAGTTGAATATAGCCTCTAGGAGGCCTGGCTCAGAAGGTGAAGGTAACCAGTGTATGCAGACCTTCCATGACTGCGGTATAATTGGAGCATTCTCTTAGGGCATATATCTTAGTCAATCTGAAAAGCTCCCTTATCTTGGCTCAAATTGCGGCAATTGGAGTTTCCCTCACCGTTAAGTGGTCGGTAAGAGGAGATATTCCAACATTTCGGCATTTGGGGAATGCAAAGCTGTGAAGTGACTTTCATCTAATTTTTAGCATACACCATGATTCCATAAACCCATAGTATCTCTCTCTGAAACGACAATGGGTTGAGTGTTGGGGATCGAGTGTAGTAGTAGTAGTTTACAACATTAGGTTTACCCTTGATTATGTGTAGGGTAACGCCCTGAGGAGTGCCCTGGCGTTCCTGAAATAAGCACACACCTGAGGCAGAACCAAGGGGTGCTTATTTTAGGAATGCCTTGTTCCGAGGATATTACCTGATGTAAAAAGCACCGGCAGAAAATTAGTTAATAAAATTTTTCCCATTATACCCAGCTGGTGATATCAAGGGACTTTTCTTTTAAAAGAGAAATGCCCATTCTAGTGGGGCATTTTGCTTTTCAAAATGCCCCACCCTTTGCCAAGGAGAAATTCTCCTCAATAAGGTGCCATCCAAGTTCACTAGAAATTTACCCCATTGACATTTTTCTATTGGGGTAAATTTCTAGAATTTTAATTTAATGGGATAAGTTTCTATTAAATTAACCCATTAAATAGAATTTAATGACTAGCTTCCAGATTTCTGCACCTACTCAAAGCTTTAGTTCTCTTGGAATGCGCTTTCCATCCAAAACAAACTACCCTAATCATAGAGGTTAGGGAGTGAATTGGGAGTGTGGGCATGGACTTTCATTTTATTTTTATGCTCTCACCATGTTTCCAATGTGTTTTCAATGTTGTTCCTCAAGTTCACAACATGTTCCTCAAGGGTGTTCCCAATAGCACCTCATTTTATCCCATATGGTTTGCCCACAGTTCTCCCCTTCTCACCTATATAGGTGGGCCAAAGGGAACATATCACATCTTCACATAGAAACTTCTATTACTTTATGGAGTTTCCAAAGTATCAATTAATTTTTGTAAAAAAAAAATTAGGGGTTTTTTGGTGATTGCCCAATGCCTGGAATGTATTCCTTTGCTACCAATACATTTGCCCCCCCACCCAAAAAAAGACTGCCCACGGTTCACAAGGTGTCTAATTTTAAAAAGGTTTCAAACCTCTGTCTTTTTTTCAATTTTTTCCTTTCGAGATGAATTTGATGGCTTTTCTAAGCTTTGAGAGCAATCCTTTCAAGGTAGGTCTAGAGTTTTTTGAAACTGAATTTTGAGACCCATTTGAAAGGATTCCACAAAGGTTGGGAAACATAAGGTGGAAGAAAATTATTTATTGGATGAAATATGGATTGGAAATGTTGAGAGTTAGGAAACATAATGGATGAAAAGAAGGTTAGGAAAGGTGGAGAATTTGAAGTTTAAAAAAATCTTAAACAATGGTAGAAATGAAGGTCAAGGAAGATGAAAAATCTGACAAAAATGATGGATGAGTTGGAGGTCATGAAAGATGATCAAAGACGACTTACCATTAAGTTCAAATCTGAGAAAGACAATGAATGAATATATTGAATGATGAGAAGTGGATTTTTTAAGACCTTTGTCATGTGCATTATTCAAAATGTCAAGAAAAAGTCTGACTCAAGAATGAAGAATCAAAGGCTTCCCAAAAACTTAAGGAAAGGGCATTGGTAACAGGCATGCCTGAGCTTCTGTAGTATTTGCATTGTTGACTTGGCTCCGTATTACTCAGTGCTGCTGAGTCTACAATGCTTGTGTACGATCTGTGTGACATTCACTGCTGGTAAACAGTTGCACAACCAAAACGGTTTGCGAAAACTCCCTTGCAAACAAAATTTCCACAACTTTCTTGAAACGAGGAGAAAATAATATACTCCCAGGCAGCCAGAAATTTCAATATTTTGCACTAATTATGGTGCATTCACACTTGATGTTAAGTCAGTGTTAAGTGAAAATCTAGGTGGCATCCTAGGTGTCACCCAGTGTTAAATGGGTGATACCTTAATGTTAAGTGAATGTTAACTCAACATAAAATGTTTATGGTAAGTAGGAGTAAGTCCTAAATGAGTAGCATGGTGTTAGGGGACTCAACACTAGAGTCCCTAACACCACGTGTGAATGCACCTTAAGTAGTGGAAATTGCCAGTGGAGGTAGGAAGTTCTCTAAAAATCTCCAGAGTGACGAAAGCCTTTCCAAACCGTGGATTTGACTTACCTTCCAGTTTTGGTTAATTGAAACTACTGATATGAAATATGTTTACAGTTATTTATGAATGAAGTGGTGGGTCTTGAACTTGGATTTGTCTTAGCATTTTTGTGTTCACATTTTAGAAGTTTTTTTTTGTGGCTAAACACCTAAATTACTTGCACATGACAAATCATGCATTCACGAGTTCCAATATTCGTTTCATTAATCTATTGAGATTCGAGCTAACTTTGACCTTTAGACAAGTGGGACTAAAATTTGTCCTAGACTTCTCAACTGGTTAAAGGCCTTGTCATTTAAAATTATCACTTTTCATCTCATGACTTAATTGCAATTTAATTTATTTCAAGGACTTAATGCATCAGGGACATCTCCTCAACCCCCTACTTTCAATCCCTCACTCCTTGCACCTACGTGAGTCATGAGCTATGTCAAACAAAGAGTCAAACCTGACCCAACACTTAAATTTGTAACCCAATCCACTATAGGGATCACCCCACAATGATCCGGACTTGGGCCCTAACTAGACGAAGCCCCTTCACTTGAAGGTTTGCCTAGAAGGGCATGTTAGTGGGTTTTTGAGGGGTTTTGTATAAATCTTTTTATCAACATGCAATAACTTGAGGTTATGTTATAAAGTAGCTACATGAGAAATGATTCATAACTAGGTAATTATGATGAAAAAAAAAAGTCAATTTGAGTATATTCAAGTGAATTCCAATGTATATTAGTGGACCCTTTTGCCATTGGCCCAAAGGGCATCATCTTTAAAGCTTTAAAAGATATAATATTTATAATAAAAACCTTTTCAAAAAAATTCTTTTTTTAGAAACTCAATTGTGAGAAAATTTTATTCCCACAAGTGTGAATTCAAATATCATTGGCACTCAAATGTTAAGGTTTGAGATGTGAAAGGCCAAACAATGAAAGAGCGTATAGGATGACCAATGAGAAATTGCCCATGCATTTCTTTATGACATGAAGGGGCAAATGTAAATTCAAGTGTTAGTAAGATGAAGAGACGTCAATTGGTTGAAAAGAATATTTATATTAAATTAATTTCTAAGAAAAAAATCATTCTAAACTCAATAACTTTTGCTCCATTGATCAAAAATTTGTGAAACAACCTTTTTGCACACTACCTTCACACTACCTTATTAAAGGCTTTCCAGCGATACCAAAACCATAACAAGAGGCCCCATGGTTTGAGAAGGGTAAAGCACGATCATAAACTATCAAAACAAAATAAAACAAACATCTAACTTAATATATAAATATCCCATATACTGGTCTCAAATAAAAGTTTTTATCAAAGATAAGAAATAAGAAATCAATGATAGTATGTATATATGAGGTTTAATTACAAAACCTCTTCATTGCCATCTTGTAGATCTAACATCTCATGTTCAAATCCATTTTTAATGTCCCAACCAAATCGGCATCTAAGTCTGCAAACTCCTCCATGGCGTTAAGCTGCAGAGTAATACAACCATCAGAGGGATCACATCTTAGACATGGTAGATGAACCACATCATCAAATCCAATATATTCAGAACAAAAATCAACATGTTTCCATATCAATTACACTACCTTAAATTAAAACTATCTCGGTTCTACTTCCACACACAAATGAAAATCAAGAATTTAATTTGATTTCAAGTCCAATTCTTTCCCCCCAAAAAATAGTTTTGATTCTGAAAATCAGACCTTGTTCAAATGGGATAATAAATGGCAATGTGTTTTTTTAAAGAATTTTCTTTTGGAGTCGAAATGGCAACGAATGCATTAGAAGCTGTATTATAGCTGGCGATCGTCCTTAGGAAGATTTAGCCAAATCTGGCTATAAACTAAATAAGAAATATAAACCTTTTAATCATTTTTTGGTATATTTGGCTACAAACTAGAAACCAAATATAGAGGTGATTTTTTAATTAAAAAAATTCTCACTTTTGGCGATTGAAAACCTTCAAAAACACTTCATTTTCGGGTTTTTAATTTTTTAGTTTGGTGCTACTGGTGGTGGTTACGCAGAACTGGGTTGACAGTACGTCAAAATTCACGAGTTTCTTGGGTACGCTCCCATCTGACAGTCTGCAATGCTTCGGACAGACTGTCTCGTCAGCCGGCCGTTAGATGATAGTGGACAGGGATAGGGCTGGTCGTATAACTGATTCTGATCACCTGTTGGCTCAGTTCCCTGTTATGTTCTCGTTCAACTGGTTTCTAGGAGCCTTGCCTTCCCTACCCCCAACCTAGCTATTGGCATCTTCGGGTGGCTAACTGTACATAATGGGGAGGATCTTGCCCATTCTGGTGTCCCCTTTCTGACCAGTAATAACATACCTTAGCCTAGGGTCAGTTTCCACATCGACAAAACAAATAATTTTTTCTTCCAAAAAATGATTTCGTTTTTTAAAATTTGAAATTATATATATTTTCCATCATCTACTATAATATTGTGATATGAGTAATGAAATTATTGAGAATGTAGCCTATGATAATTATGATGATTTTCAAAATGTCAACTTCATATTTTTCACAAAATTTCATTTCACTATTTTGAGGATTACTTAATGACAAAACTGACCTTAGGGTAAGGTAATAACCTGACCAGGTAACCAATTTGATTGGGAAAAGCCCTCTTGCCCATATGGAGGGAATTACATATTATAGAAATCTAATTAAGATATAGATATATCAATACCCCATATATACATGTACATTCAAAGCAAATGTTGTTAGAGAAAAGAGACATGCCAAAGCTCAACAAATTGTAAACCTAGCCTTAAATAAGGTCTTAGAACCACCTCTACTAAATCAAAACATCATGTTAATTGGACCATGTAGTGCTCTTGTTTAGTCCTATTTCATTTCCTACAAAGTGCACACAACCATGTGTAATGCAAAAGGTTAGAAGTGATGATGTAGAGAGCTTAAGGTCTCATCTTTGTTGCTATATTTCACATGAACAAATGTGGTTGGAATTCACAAGGGATTTGAAAAGAAGACATTGATGTTCAAGTACATTGCGTCCTAATCTAATTTCTATCAAACACTGCCATGTTGACATTTACAATTATTGTTGTATACGCACACATAAAAAATTTGACACATCACATTCAGACTATCCCCTTATGCTAAGGTTCCTTAATGACCAAATAACAACATAGGAAATTTCTTGTGTGAATCCACTAAACACGAACACCTTGGTTCTAAAGTGAAAAAACCAATAAGTTGGGTGCAAATGTGGGTACCATCATTTGTTACCTAATTACAATCCCCCAAATCCTTAGCAAAACATGTATCACAATGGGAAAAAAAATTTATAAGTTTATTTTGTGCACCAAAAGTAAAACCATTTTTCAACCGATGTTTCTTCTAATGGTGACATAAAACATCCCATATGCCATCCTTTGAAACACCGATCACAAATCAACATAATGGATACCCCTAAAAGTTACCCACACAACATACACCATAAATCAATAAGCATAAGACCCAATGATGAGTCAATTTGGCCATCCACATTAGGAAAATCATATAATTTATAATTACACACATGGTCCTTCCATATATATTTGACCATCTTGACCTTGCAACAACAACATTTTGGAAGGTAGCACCTTCAGCACATGCAAAATAATACATCCCATAATCACATCACTACACCAATATGTGTCCTAGTTCATTAGATTTCAAATGAACAAATTTACCATGATAAAACAACCCTTTAATGAACAAAGATTGGTTGTTATATACAAGTGAATTCATTAATACTTAATCAAATTCATTAATAGTTAATTCATTAATATCTAATTGAATTTTTTAATATTTAATTCACTAATAGTTAATTCATTATACTAATATCTTAATTCATAGGTAGGCTAAGGACTTAAAAATTTAGGCCATATATCCCACCAACTTAAGGTGTGTATATGAAGGTTTGAATCTTTCACCTCTTTTCACCTCCATGAAAGAATAATTCTTTAACCATTAGACCATTATTTAAATAAGTGAAATGATTTGTCATCGCACATTATTATTCATATTATTTTGTTAACCTATGTATAAATTACCATAGGTTAGGTTCCTATGTTAGTCCTAAGTTATTCTTAGGTTAGTGTATGTTTCCTTAAGCTATTCATAGGTTAATGCAAGATACCCTAAACTACTGTAAGCTATGATCTTAAACTAATCTTAAGTTATTTTAAGTTATTATTAACAACTTTAAGTTACATTTCTTAAATTATTTTAGGCTATTATATTTTAGGTTTTTTTTATTAATCCACCTTAAGATATTTTATGTTATTTTACCTTAAGTTATTTTTGGGCAATCCAAATTATTTTAGGCTATTGTACTTTAAGTTATTATCAGTTAATCCACCTTTGGCTTTTCTAGGCTATTATACTTTATGATATTTCAAATTATTTTGAACTATTCCATCTTATGTTGTTTTTTATTATTCTAAGTTATTCCACCTTAGGCTATTTAAAGTTATTTTCAACTATTTTATATTATTCCATTTTAGGTTATTTTGGGTTATTTTATATTATTTCAATTTGGAGTATGTTTCATTATTCTAGGTTATTCCACCATAGGTTATTATACATTATGTTGTTTTAAGTTATTTCACCCTATGTTATTTTATGGTTTTTTTTTTTTTTTTTTTTTTTTTTTGGATTATTTTTCTTTTTTTTTTTTTTTTTTTTTTCTTTTTTAATTTTTTTACTCTCTCTCGAAGGGGGAATAAAAAAAATAAAAAGAGAGTAAATGTTTAAAAAAAAAGTAGTTTATAAAAGATATACTTTTTTTGTTATAACCCCCCCCCCCC
>Ga0116227_10003675_pt1 | contig 33988 bp, 34 predicted proteins | sample S1TSphgellanicum_FD_89693 | JGI IMG/M metagenome (GOLD analysis project Ga0116227, IMG submission 89693) | Host-associated microbial communities from peat moss isolated from Minnesota, USA - S1T2_Fb - Sphagnum magellanicum MG | ecosystem: Host-associated > Plants > Peat moss > Unclassified... | reverse complement strand
TTTTTTTGTTTTGTTTTTTGTTCTTTCCCCGCTCCCCTGTCCAGTGACGGGGGGGGGGAGTGGGCGCGGGGGGGTGCGTGTGGGGGGGGGGGGGGGGGGGGGGGGTGGTGAGCCAGTTGGGTGGGCGGTTATTAACTTTCTTTCATAACCGCCTGGTCTGGTTCTCAATTTTTTTTAAAATTGAAGAATCGAGCCAGTTCCCACTCTTTTTCTTTTAAACAAAAAATTTATACCCTGTCCAATTTTTATTTTCTTTTCTTTATGCCCAACTAGTTCTTTCAGAATTGGTTCTTAACTCATTTAGATTAGTTGCTTATATTAAGTCGGTTCTTTAACCTCACTTTCAAATTTTAGGATTACGATCATTAAATATTTTTTCGTAATTTCATATGTTCAAAAAAAAATCAACAATTATTACAAAGCTATTATCTAAATAAAAATATGTGATCACATCTCAAAAATATACAAGACAAACAAAATAAAAATAATCCTCTTTCAATTCATCATGCTCAAATGGGTCTTCAAACTCAAACTCTTATTTTATGTTTAATTCAAAGACTATTAAATCTATTAAATTATTAGGAGCCTTGCAACCTGCCTTTGCATCGTTTGGCCAATGCTTACTCACAAAGATTAATTTCTCAAGCTTATCTAATTGTAACTAACATCTCCTCAAATTGGTGAGAATTTTAACAAAGAAAAACAAATTCAGTTTCAATTTGAGAACTTACAATCCCTAATATTTGTTTAATTAAAAAGCCAATAGTTGGGAACATGGATTTATCTTTTCTTCACCACTCCAAAAAACATTTGATATTTTTTTCATCCACTTAAAATCTATGAATTATCAACAATTATTGATTAACAAGCTCCTTTGTAGGTTTGCTAGTATTGACCACCATTTCAAAAATGTCCAAATTCCTATCTTCATCAATTATATAAGCAAGGGAACTTTCAACTTCAAACAATGGATGCAAGACTTCAAGAACATAAGAAACAAGGATTTCCTATCATTTTTTTCAGTTACAACCACCCCATGCTCATGACCAATAAAAGAAAGGATTAATTTCAAACTTGGAATTTCTTCAAACCTCTCACCTTCAATTTTTTCTTCTAGTCTTATTTCACTTTCATTCATGAACACATCATATCCCTCATCTAGAAAATTTGTTTCCATTTTTAGGATATGTTAACATATATACCACATGTGAAAAAAATAAACAATCACATTATTTCTAGTTTTGCAAAATGTGAAAATGCACACAAATTATTCTCAAGTTGATTCACTTTTCATGAAAGACATTATGCAAGTAAAGTGTTCAAGTGCAAAATTGTCTCAAAATGTCCTTTAACAATGAAAAGTAAAAGTTAACATTGTCAATATTGTTTCCAATTTGAAAGTTATTCTTGCATGAACAAATCCAAACATATTATTAGCACATTATTTTCAATATAAGAGGATTTTTTTAAAAATGAACAAAAAAAGCACACAAGTTTGTGAAAAAAATGAACATACTTGAAATGCAAAAGTTTTTGTTGAAACTTTGCAACCACTAACCTTCCACCTCCAATGAAACTCCAACTTGCAAGGGTTGGGGTAGTACCAACCATAAAGGGGCAAACAATAGAATGAGCATTAGCAACAACATGATGAACATCAATGGCAATACATGAAAAAATAAATGAACGCAATGAAAACCTACAACAACATGATCAACATTAACAACAACACGATGAACACCAACAACTAACAACAATAGAATGAACATTAACAATAGTGTTAGTACTTCAATTATTCGTTGACGAACAAGATGAGAACCATCAATAACACAATGAGCTTCAACAACAACACAGTGAATATTAAAAACAATGTATTTGGGTTATTATCTTGCTTCCCACATGGGAAAAACAATGCCTCCAACCTAAGCCTTAAACTTAAACACAACCTCCACCCTAACCTTTAACCCTAACTAAGTTTGGACTCCTTACTCTTAGAGCCTTTAAATTTAAATTTAAACGTTATTTATACAACCTACCTAGGTATCAAATTTTCTTTTTTTTTATTTTATTATTTGTGAACAATGTATTTTAAATTACATCCTTTAAAATCCAAATATCATATTGGGTTGTAACCTAAGTGATACTTGACCAATTCTTTACATGAAAATTGGATGGGAACTATGTTAATTATAAACCATAATTGGTATTCACCCAACACTAATGGTGAGTTTATGGGTGTTGAGTCACACCAATTATAGAATACCTATTTGATTGATTACCAAATTATATTTTCTTGGTAAAAAAATTGGAGTTGATAGTTTTGTTTGTTGTTTGCCATAATAATAACCCCCACCTTCACACCATGAAACATGGATCGTACTTAATGTGAATAGGAAACATGTTTTCATTGTTTTTATGTCCCATATTTAAGCAAAATGGTTAGTTATGTGATAACCATTTACAAGTACATATCTACTATTTACTTAATTTACTTAGTAGCAACCAAGTGTTTTACTTACTTATTGAACTATAAAGTAGCTTGAGGACTAGCCCTTATAAAATAAAATAAAATAAATTCATACATTTGCAAGGTATTAGAATGTAACAAGGTTTAAGTTTCCACATAGGGTTAGGAAAAAAATTTAAAGTTTTACAATTTTGTGATTTGCTCATTGCATTATTGCTTGTTGGTTTTTATTTCTTATTTTCTCTTATCCTTATCAGGTCTTATTCTCCTTATGGTTATTTTGTTGTTGGTTCTTGGTATCACTCCTACTCATCCTCATGTTCAAGCACACTTAATCTTACTTGACATCAATCATTGCACTAAGTATCTCTTTAACCCATTCGGTTCTTATTGTTATCATTTGCTCTCACTTTGTGTTTTTGATTTGGTCCATTTTGGGTTGGTACCACCCCCTCTACTTTGTGCATGCCTAGGAAAAAAAACTTGAATAATTGTAATTTCCAATGTTACTAAACTTCAAGTTTCTTCAAGCTTCAAGGTAAGGTGTTTGTATGTTTTTCCTTTGTTTGTTTTGCATTTTTTTGTCTTGGCAATATTTAGTTTTTTGTTGCATATGTATTTTGTATGCTAACCATTTTACAGTCCAAATGACATATAACAAACCAATGTGTTTACTTTGCATTTAGGACTATTGTCCTTTTTGGGGTCCTTTTCTCAAAAAAACATGTTTTCTTCAAGAGGAATTTTCAAATGAAACGTTTTGAAAAATTATATATATATTGTATTTATAGCTACCTCAATATGTCATATGTTTACAATCAAATTTGGAGAAATATGAAATTTTGAAAATGCACAAATTTTGTGTTTCATCTTGAAAATTTGTCATAATTTCAAAAATACTAAAACGTGTTAACACTCTCAAGTTTAATTTTTTATGTTATAAGCTACAAATTTTCTTTAAACAACATATACATTGCATCACATTTACATGTTGAAAGGACTCATGAACTTTTTTAAACCTTAATTTTTGATAAACACAAAATTAAAAAATATGAAAATTTTTGTGCTTTTTAGATGTGTCTAATAGTACCCTATTATTATAAAAACTTTAAGGATGAAATAAATCGTATTATGAAAATTAAGGGGCCTTTTATGAAAGTAGTGTCATTGAATGAAGTTGTTAAACATCATTTATTCAAACCAAACTTTGATATTGAAATTTTGTTTGATTCATTTTAGATTTTTCAATATCCATATTATTCAATAAACACAACTTTTCATTATTCACATGCCATTAAAGTGGCACCACATAGACAAATGTAACAATAATTGCAAAAAAATTGACGTTTTGACATCAATTTTGGTTCATTTGAGTTCATCCGCACACTTCAATGTGTTTGTTGTTTCTTGTGTGTACAACTCATTTTAACATAATGTTAAAAAAAATTCTATTACATTTACATTACATTTTTCACTTAGCATTTTCATTTTGTATGATGAAGAAAAGAAAAAAAAAAGGAGTTATTTTGTCATTGTATATGCTTGTAAATATTTTGATTTAATTTTCATATAATTTAAATAATTTAACTTTTATATACTAAAAAAACCATTATTTTGGCAAAACATACACTTGCTTTTATTTTTCACCTTATTGTGTAAATTTATTGTGGAAATTGATGCAATCAAATGAAAATCAAAACATGACAATTGAAAATGAAAATGAAATCTAGATCTTGATGACACAACTATGGAAGAAGACAATGTGGAAAAAAGGTAAAAAAAAGTCCAAATTTGTAAACACAAAATAGCAAAACTAAAGAAAAAGAAAAAGATGCAAGTTAATTTCTAAAAGTTTTTTTTAGAACACTTGGACAACAAAAACTTCTAAAAGATGTGGTTAGTGGAAGCTTATAAAAGGTAATATAATAGAAGAATATAAAAGGCTTAGTTTGTTGAACTTTTTAGATAGTCATTGAACTTTCAAAAGGTTCTATTGGATAGTATAAATAGAAGTTTTAAGGGCACCACCTTTCAATCTCACCAACACATTGTGACCCTTGTATTTTTGGTCCATTTCATGATTAGTTTACATCATATTTTATTCAAATAATAACATCGTGTAATTTTTGTTCATTGTTGATTTCATTGTTTGTCAAATCCATATAGTATTTTCGAAATTATATATTTTTCATGTCCTTGACACCATGTTAGTATTACAAAAAAAAATGAAGAGGAAATGAATAATTTATTGAAAGGAACTTTGGAAAAACAATTGTGAAGAAAAAACTTAATGTGTTAGGGTTCAAACATGATTGGGGTACCCCTTTTGAAACATAAGGATTCACTCTTAAGACTCTCAAATTCACCATCTTCTTCAGTTTTCTTATGACTTGTCTTAGATTTCCCTTATTTTTCTCATTTAAATGAAGTAATTTTGTTCCAAAATTTATATAGGCCTTTAAAATATCTATTGTTTTCATTTATGAAAGTAAGAATAGTAAAATTTATCCAACCTAGGCCATATTTTTATCAATGACCCAAAATTCCTAGAAGTTTCATTCTTAATTTTTTACATTGCAATAAAACATTTGATTTTTGTTACACTCATACATTTTATGTACATTATTAGTACTTAAGGTGTTTGGTGATAAGAATTTTGGGGCCAAAAAAAATTGTTTAGACATTCCTTATGAGTCCTTGAAATTTATTTTTCTTAGGAAACAAAGTCTTGGATTGTTTTTCAAAACTTGGTAAAAATCCTAAAACTTATTCAAATTTAACATGCTATGCATAGAATAATACCCTAATAATGTATCTATCCATGAAGAAAATCAAACTTTCAATATGAATGTGCCATTAAGTTATAACAACATGTTTAAATGAGGGGGTCCATTGGATATAAAAAGAGATGGTCCTTTTTGGTACTCCAACCATGCTTTGACTTGTTAGGCAATGCAATATCTAATTTTTTTGAAATAAATGTTTTTTCAAATAAAATGATGTATAACAAAAAGATTTTTACAAAACTTTGGTCTTTTGATTGTGAAGAATAATTTTTATGTAGTTTATGAAAATTGTATAATTCCAGTGTCTAATTTTACACTTGTGTCCTTGAGTTGTCTTCCTTTCCAAAAAAAATGATTTTCTCAAGAGATATTGTTTAAATTAGTGGAGAAAAGTAAATAAAAATACATTTTGCCAAAATTGGTAGATTACATTATTGCCATTACAAGTTTTGACTTATGTTTAAGGGGGCACATGATATATTTGCCATTGTCATTAACTTTTTGGGAGTTGATTGGTAATCTAAACATGTGATTATTAATTTGTTTGAGGCAACATAAATAATCAAGCCTTGGATAACAATATGATAAAATTGTTTAATCAATATGGGTTGAAAAGAAAAAATCATTGCTTATGTCAAATATGAAAGGTTAAATTGAATAGCATGACAATTTCCTTGAAATCTATTATGAGGTATGAAATTTTGGGTTTGGATGAAAGTTTTCAAAGTACTTGTTTTAGTCATGCATTTTTTAAAACATGTCAATATGCTACAATTGGTAAGAAAGTCAATAAAAATCTTAAATTTGTTTCAATTAAATATACACAATTAAATTTGTAAACATTTATAACTTGGTTTAGAAAATCTAAAATGGCTAACATGAATAAAACAAGGCTTGTGTTGATTTTGGTCTTTGTTAAAGAAAATTGGACATTTTAATGGAATCAATGTAGATTTTAATCTTTTACTACTTGAATTTTTGCTCCTTAAGTTTTCTTTGAATTTCAACAATTAGAAATAGTAATCAATTACATGTATGATTTTGATTATAAGTTTGATAACAAAATCATTACATTTAAAGAAGCTTTACAATTTTAGCAGGCTATTAACCTATATTACATTACACAAAATATTGACTAACTTAGTGGGTGTTTTTTTGGCACATTTTTCAAATAATTTGGGTTTTCTTTCTCCTATTCAAAGTGCTTGTGTTTTGAACCAATCTTGTGGCCACTAATTGTTTAGTGATAAATTATAATCCACCATAATTATGTGTTTAAAATTGAAGGAAGAAATTACAAACCCACTAGCCCAAGACAATTTGATTGATGATAACTCCAAAGTTGTTATTGAGTTGGTTTTTCTTGCTTCCAACATCAAAAAGGAAGTTTGTGTTGTTTTGTAATATGCACTTTCATTTATAAGAAAATATGAAAAAGAAGGTTCACAACTTGTTGGGTTTGATGTTTGATCTTAAGTTTGAAAGGTTTCATTTAATATCTTCTTTTATTAGTCGTGATAAAGGTGTGATTATTGTTGAAGAAAATGATAGGAGACCCTTGTATCCTAATATGTTTTTAAAATGTCATCATCATTTACATCCAATGACGAAATCTGAAGTTGGCTATGTAGACCAAACAATTGATGAAGATTATAATCTACAAATTTTTTAATAAACTAGTAGCACAAGTGAGCTAACAAAAGAGCTTGTCAATAGAGAGTTGTTGATTTTTAGATGCTACCAATTCATTTCAAGGAAATCAAGTCTCATCTTTGATGATGGGGGAAGCATGAAGCCATGTTTTCTATTGTTGGTTTTTTGGCCCACCAAATTATAGGCATTGTAAAATCACAAATTAAGACCAAAAATATAATTTTTAAGGTTGGGATTAGGGTTTTGTTTTTCAAATTCCTCAAGTAGGTGCACTGGCTAGGATCCTCAACATTAATTAGTAGTAAATGGTGATTGTCTCAGTGGAAAAGTAGATTTATTTTAGAATCCTACCTAGTTCTGGTGACCTATAGGAACAAACTATTTAAATTTGGCAACTTCCAATTGTTTTTCTCGAGATATGGTTATTTTTTTAAAACAATTCCAAAAAGCCCTCACATAGGCAATCAACTAAATAATGCAAGGTGTCAATATAAAGGTTTATAACATATATTAACAAGATGGAACCTTGATGATCTAGTTGTGGTTCATCCATGAGTAAACCAATGTTGTTTGGGTATTGAGTTTTGATTTGGTTATCAATCAAATTATTAACTTGTTTATAATTGACAATTTAATTAGTGATTATGAGGGGGGTATTTGAAAACTTACCCAAGTATCCATAATTGATGGTTTTTACTAAAAAAAACTGATAATCTAACTTGCACTCAATTTTTACACAATAAAACCTACCTAATGGTCATAAAAAAATCAATAATTGACCAACATTACATTGAATTTAGCCAATGGGTTTCCAATTCCCAATGCATTATGCACATGTGGGTATTGACCCCTAAATCACATGTAATGTGTGTGTGTGTTTCTACCCATGGATTGAATTATAAGGTAATATTTAATGTTGGGCAAGTCTTAGAATGAGTGGAAAATACCCACCAATTATCAACCCAAGTGTATAGTAGTGTTGTCCATATATGAAGTTTTGAAGTTTTGCCCAAGTTATTAATATGGCATTTTTTAAAAAGAAAATTTAATAGAAAGATATGCATGAAAATAGTTAACAATGTATTTGTAATAATGGATATATGTTCATTTACATTTGTTTTTCATTTGATAGATATGGATTTGTTGACTTTCAAACTTAGATTAATTATGAACATGTACAAAGGTTAAGGATAAACTTTGGATCTTTGGAATTAAGTTTTGCAATCACACACTTGCCCTACAAGAGCATAACAATTCTACAAAACTTGTGGGGGAGTTAAACCCCATAACTTTGCCTAATGCAATGCATAAACTTCCTACCTTAGTCACATGCTACATACACCCCCCTTAAAACACAAAATCATCTAGCCTCACATAACACAACCAAAATTAACCATCATGCTTATTGTTGATGAACTTCACAAGTAAACTTGCATGAACTCAAAAACTAAGTTCTTTCAAATGCAATTTGTTGTTCAAATTTGAAATTCTAATGATCTTAAAGAACAGAAAAGAAACAAAAGTATTTGTGATTTCACCTTGCTAAACCTAATCATTGTCCAACTGCAATTATTCAAAATAATTTGATTCCTTAGTCAAGTCACCACCAAGATAAGGTATCAATACATGCAACAAGAGTTACAAATAACCTCATGAACAAAAAAAATTCCCCAACAACAAGTGCATGTAAAAACTTTTCCATAGATGCACAAACATCAAAGATGTTATTGTCTTTTTTAATAAAATCACCAAATCCAACAACTATTGCTACACATGCTTGCACAATAGAGTGTAATACTTCAAAGATCATCATTGGAAGAAGGATTATCACATTTGCATCAGACTTAAAAGTAAGAAAAATATAATCCCTACAACTGACATAGTTTTCCACAACTTGCAAAGACTTGAAATGAGGATCAAGCATAATGGTGAACACGATGTGAATAATAAACTTTCAAAAATTGCAAAAAAGGTTTGGTCATCTTAACAACATCAACCCGCATGTTATTTTGAAAGATGAACTTTTCAACATCAAAAGGATCAAAAACTTTAGTAACTTGTTCCATCTTAATTTCTAGATAGATGTAATGAGAGCATTGGATAATAACTAGTGACCTCATGATTGGATTTCATCACATAGGTGGTGACAACACAATTCAAAACACTTGTGAGTGTTTTTGCAATTACCCATACCTTAACCTTAGGAAAATTTCCTTGTTGTAAAATAATTGTCTTCAACTACTTATAACATAAAATAATGCCCTCTTTGAATTTCAATGTATTTTCAACTATAATCATCTTATTCACAATAATGGTTTTCATTAGGGTTTTCAAATTTCTAAGGTCATAACCCCCTTTCAACACATGTTTTTTCCTATTCCTACCTTCCTTTTCCCAATTTTTTTTGTCCATGTGATTGTTTTTTGTAAATTGCTTTACACAACACACATTTTAACACATTAAAAACCTATAGTCACCTTTTTATCCTTTGTAGCATACTAACAAGTTTTAAACATATGTGATGAAAACACATACCTTCATAAACCCATTGAGTTTCAAAGTGTGACAATCAATAATGGAATGTAGTGATGTCGCCATAAACATCAAGTTGTTGCCTTCATCTTTCACAAAAACAATCACATAATGCATCAAATCATACTTTTCAAATAATGCCATGGAAAGTTTTGTGGTTTCATGAACTTCAAATAAATCAATAGTAGCATGCATGGGGGTACAAAAATCATTTAGGTAATTAATTATTAGGACAAATGTGTCCATGTCACTTTTAAACATCTATAGATCAAAATTAGTAGATAGTCATTGATTTAACAAGATGCAACAACACATGCAATTTCATGGTTTTTATGACCATTGTGGGAAGCATTTGTTCCACCAAAGTAGAGTAAAAATGAAACTCAACATGTGGACATTACTATAAGACCAACCTCGGCAATTAAATATTTTGATAAGTGGAAAAAGGCCTTGTACCTCTTACAAATATATATCATCAAATCTTCAAGAAATTGCTATTGTGCTTCATCATATTTTTTGTAAGGATTTATGGCACCAAAAAATCATGATTGCACACCCAATTGGCCCAAAATGTTTTTCCCCCAATTGTTGACTATGATTTGCTTTGAAAATTTTCTTAACAATGACCAACTTTCTTTGAATAACCACCCTTGGGTGTGCATATTCAATTTGGGGTTTCATAGGAATGTTCCCATTAAAGCTTGATGTATTTGATAAGACCTTTTTGGAGAGTAGACCATTGACACAAATCATTTAACACTTGCTTATTTTATCCTATAAATAATACACCACAACATCTATAGGTTTTCAATATCCACATGTAAGTTGTCATTGACAACAAAAAAACCCCAAGAAACCCAACTTCAACTATGTGGTTTCTAATGTGTAACTTAAGTTATATAGCCACACGTTGTATAATTTCAACCTTAACATAATTTGTTGTAGTAGCATAATGCACACTTTCAACATTTGAAATGTTGCCATGCATGATAAAAGTTGGTGGTGTTTCAGAATTTTCAACCCCACCAATATCAACAACAAACTCAACCAAGCACACATCTTCTTCTTTAGTCTTTGCATCAAACATAGAACATAGACCTAACACCTAACAAAGCCAATGCAAAATGAAACAAGTTCACAAATTACAACCCAAGTGTATGTGCATGGAAGCTTACTTAAAAACTGTAATTGGAAGATTGTAAGTGAATGGAAGCTTGAATCTTGCAATTTGCAAATTGTTTTGACAAAACAACAAAACAACAAAGAAGAAAAACATGACAAAGCAAAAGACTTGGAACCAATTCAAAGGGGAAGATTGAAAACTCACCTTGTAATGTCAATTTTGTTGAAAGTTGCAATTGAAAGATCAAGATTGTTGAAAGCTAGAAGACCAAGATTGCAAAAGCATTTGAAAAGTTGAAAGTGCATAAACATGATGCGAAGAGTGAAGACAAAAACAAAAACCAAAAACCACTATATATATATAAACAAAAACCATAACAGACCTTAAGTTGAAGATTTTCAAGTTTTGAAACTATTTCAAACACTACAAAAAGTTGCAAAGGCATTGACATTCTGCTAATTCAAAAGTTTGTGACAAGGAAAAAGCACATTTGAACATCATTGCTTAGAAAAGATGAGGACTTATTGAAAAGTAGTGAATTCAATGATCTAGTGAATAGGAACTAATGAATTACCCCCACATTTTGTAGAATTGAAAACACAGAATAAAGCAAAATCCCTAAACCCTAATGCAAGCTCCATATCCACGCCTTAAACCTTAACTATTAGATATGCATATGCATAACCTTACTATCCATATCCTAGACCCGAAAAACATTGCAGATACAAATACAAATAGCTGCACCTAGCATGTGAATATACATAGTTATCAATTATTGCTTGAATGCCTTATGCTAGATATGTATAATCGCAGATATTGAAAATAAGATAGATTTTGAATATAATTACATGCATATTCAACCACTAACTGGATCATATTTAGATTTTTCCATACATCCGACCAACACTGATGTATACCCATTTATTTGTCAGTAGTAAAAAAATTAAAAGAACTTCCCAACACTGCAAATGTCTGAGGAAATCCAGAAGTGACAGTCATTAAACTATAATGACCACCTATGAGTATATAAGATTATAAATTCATTATAATGTGCAAGATTCATTGTTGTAGACTACAAAAGTTACAATTAGGTAGGAGTGAGAGAGCTTCCAGTTGGGCAGACTTCAGCAAACATGGTATAATCAACCCGTACTTTGGGGAGATCTCCGTACTAGCAAAGTTCAGATCCATGGAGGAGGGGGACTAAAAACTCATGATAATGATGCAGTAACGAACACTTGCTTGAGAGATTCCTGACTTTGTGAGTGACAATTTTTTTCAATTGGTGCCAACCAACACAGAATTGAGTCTGCATGCACATGGAGGTGGGACACAACAAAATAACCTAAAACAAAACTGGAAATAGTTTTAGAATACAATTCTTGTGCATCACCCCTCCCTTTGTTTCTCCAGTTCCAACATGTAGAGCTCATCATCACATGACAGACTAAGAAAAAAACCCTAAACCCATCATCATCCTCAAACCCTAAGCCCATCATCATCCTCAAACCGTAAACCCATAATCATCCTCAAACCCTAAACCCATCATCATACTCAAACCCTAAACCCACCATCAAGACCCTAAACCCATCATCATCATAATCATCTACTCTTGGGGGATTACATTAGTTAGGCCTTTTAGTGGTCACTAAAAATCCCCTTACACAAAAAACTGACATGATTCCAATATGTGCCCACTCCAGAGGCACCTTATGCATTCCAAAGGGCAGGTACAGAGGGAGTCATTTTGTTTATGGGCAGCACAACCAGGGCAGTAGCTTGCCCTAGAAAAGAGCATAACACCTCAAGAGACCAACATAATTTGGCCCCGTCACACTGGAGGCACACTATACATTTGTAAGGTGACTTGAGTCTAGGAGGATGATTGTGCTTTGTAATGTTTTCATTTTTTGAGTGTTCAAAACTCTCAAAATTATTTCTTAAACATTGAGTAACTAACACTTGAGGGGAGAGGAGCGTTCCCCAAAATAAGCAGCCCCGCTCTTGAAATAAGTGGCTGCCCGAGGCAGAGCTGAGGGGGGCGGGGGTTGCTTATTTTAGGATCATCAAAACTCCAAAGGGGGTTTAGCTGGCTGGCATAAAGAGTTATGAGAAACTCTTTTCTCTTGATATCCGGGGTGTATGTATGATGGGTATCATGGGAAAGAAGGTTTATGAGGGCAGGTGTTTTGAGCAAGTGTTTCAAAATGCCTGCCTTACTCTGGACCCAAAAAAAATTAAAAATCTGCTGTAACCTAACTCCCAATGCACTAGATCATTTCTCATAGGGCTTTGAGTGGTGGTTGTATATGGGACACCTAGCCTCTCATGAGAAAGGAGTTGAAGCTTTTTGGATGTAATTCATCCAAAAAATTGATTAGATAGAGTTGTTGGTCACCACAGAGCTGAACAAACCCTAAAATCACACTTACACAATGAGTGTTCTCTGTTTGTCACAGGAGCTTTCAAGTTGATGGGGGACATGATCCGGTTTGTACCTTGTCGATCACATGTTTAAACTTTAGGGGAAAACAAGTCGCAACCCAACAAATGGTTTACAACGACAATAGAGTTATCCGTAGTAAAGTCTGGGAAAGACAGAACCAGTACCCTGAGTTTGGTCATAAACAAGGTGAGATCTTTTTAAAAACTTGCAAAAGAGTACATTAGAAAAGAAAGACAGGGTGAAACTCAGAAAATTCATCAAAATTGATGGTTTTCTGAGTTTCACCCTGCCTTTCTTTTTCTTGCTCGAGCGCCTCCACTACTGCCACATATATTTTCACTGCTCCCACCTATACAACTACTATAATTCTCCTCCAACCTTGTGCATTAAATAAATGCTGAGTTTAGCATGTCATACTGAGTTTTGATAAAAATTTTCTTACTTTGCAGATACCATACCACTGAAAGAGGGCTTAGTGGGTGAGAGGAGGCCCAAAGAGAGGGTGAATTTACGGATTTCTGTAATGTCCCTAAAATTATTACACTATGATTCTCACATTCAGCCAAGGTTGTTACCGAACTGCAACAACTGTAATAACAAGTCTATATGCTGAAATGGCCAATGTGATAAATGTTGGGAAAAAATTCGATGATTTATTGAGTTCCACTTGCAATGGGTGTTTCTTTCCAGAACCTACCGTACTTGGGGTGACTAGAGTGCTTTGGCCTTATAAACTAATCCACACCAGAACTCCCTGAGCATTCATTGACTCTTTTGGAAGGACATGGTGACTAGAATTTGTTGTGAAGTTTCTTCTAAATTTGCAATGTTTGGCCTACTCCTCCTCCTGGCACCTGTTTTGCCAAAGGAATGAATGATTTCCAAAGATTGCTACTTACCAAACTATGCTCAAAGTGCCAGCTTGTGAACAAAAGACATCAAAACTCCACCAGCTCCTTTGCAAAAGAACATCATCACCTCTATCTTATATGCAATTCACAACTTACATTTAAGGAAGAGAGGTTTGGGAGTTTTATAGGCAATTATTTGATATTTTAAAATAATATTTTGAGAACCTAGTCTACCCCAATAAAAAATCAAGCAACTTCTCTCAACTTCTATTGGGTTAGGAAGTTGTGCCAGCCACAGGCCATACATACACAACACTGACACAAAGTTGCATGGATTTTTAACTTAGTGCGGGCATGGAAGAAGTGGCAGGCTTCCTTGGTAACAGATATATATATATATATATAGTAGAAGAAGTAGTGAAGATGTTGTAGTTTGCCAATGCAGTTTCTAGTGCATTATTGGCATGTATGTTAGGTGACTTGCTCTTTCTTTGCTCAATTGCTCAAATGATTCCCTTGATCATAGCAGCACACTCTACATGGGGGACCACAGTGTAACAGCACTCGCGGAGCACGCCATTCAAGAGATGTCTGTTATGATGAACTCAGTTGTGGATGAACTTCAACTGAGTTTTTTAATATCCAGTGTCACCTTGGCAACCCAATTTGTAGAAAGTTAATTAGTAGGTCATATACATAACAAAATGCGTTTTTGTTACGTTAGATGATTTCAATGGATTTTGAATGAATGAATTCATTCGTCCCCATGAACAGCAACCTAGTAAAAGATGTAATGAATTCACCCAATCCATCAAACATGGACTAATGAATGAATGAATTGCATTCACATTTTGTAATCGTGATTGTTTAATAAATAAACAAACTGAACCACTGAACAAGCACTAGTAAACTACACTCAGGTTTTGTAAATAGTGATTGTGAATAGGTAGATAATAAAAAGAAAACAACTGAGCTAACCACCACGGTTAGTTAAGGAACTAAAACCCAACCAAGAAAACAAATTGTTTCTTGACCTCTTATCATTCATTCATCCTTCATGGTGCATTCATGGGTTCACTCTGGCCTTTGTATATGTGGCACTCAAAGGATTATGTCACATAATCCATTGGAAACGCCCATATGAACAAGAACTGAGTTACCAAGGTGGAAAGGCAACTTAATCTTGTATACCCTCTTCCTTTCACCTGACATTACGTAGATAACTAGTAACTACTTTACATAAGTAATAAGTATTCTATGTAAGTAGGTAGTGAATGTAAGTGGTTACTAGGTAGGTAGGTAGGTAGGTAAGAAAGTAAGGCAAGAAGGCAAATAACAAGGTAGGTACATAGATGTGGATGGTTAAAACACAACTACTGTGGTTAGGTATGGGATAGGTGTGCGATCAGTGTAATCAAATCATTTCCTTTCCAGATCTTCCATTCGTTAGGGACTATTGCTTGTGAGTTTAAAAAGGGTTTAGTGTATGCCAAGGATGATGACAAGGGTTTTGCAATACTTACATTCATGGACATTGGTAGGTTCAGTTCATCGTTAGTCCATAAAAGGTAGGTCGTTGGGACCATTTAGGGTGGGTCGCATCAATGGGTATTAGGTAGATAAGTGTGGAGAAATATATACTTATTTGTTCCTTTTTTATTATATCCTCATTGGTTGACACTAATATCATGTGGTTGGTGGATAGGTAAATGAGTGTTAGGTAGGTAGGTAGGTAAGTAGGTGAGGTTGAAGTTGAGGACAAATCAAACTTGGAAGGGTCGGAAAAAAAACACTAAGAACCAAACGGGCCAGCACCAAAAAGTGTCAATGTGGTGTTAATCATGGTTCTCAACACATGGCCATGAAACCAATGAAAAATAAATCTCAGTTCAATAACTATCCATCCAAATTGGTATGTTTGTAGGTGCCAGTTCACCGTGACCATGAGTTAGTTGATATCAGGTTTCACCTCGGTTAACATGTTCTTTAAAAATAGGTTATGTAGGGAGTTAGGTAGAAGAAAAGAAAAAAAAGAAAAAGAAAAGAAAAGAGGTGGTTACCGTAGTACCTTGGTCATTTCAACACAAGTCCATTGAATAATTAATTAATTTTGAAATTTTCATTTCAAAAAATGGAATATTCCTAAATTAATCATTATTACCCTTCACAATATTTTTTGATTTGGAAAAAATAAAAGTTAAAAATTTCAACATTTTTGAAAATAATATAATTAGTGTCGACTATATTTACCTGATACCCTAGTACATTTATATGTATGTATATACATACACATTTATGGATACATATATCATACCTATTATGACTGATGTTCAGCACAAAATAATTCACAAAAGATTTAGGTGAAGAAAACAAAGAAAAAAAAGTTATTGATATTTGTTGAAATTTGTTGAGAATTGAAAACCATTGAGTTACTATTACAATATGCAAAAAAACACAAGATGTATTTTTCCAAAATTTATTTTTTCAAGTGTTGAAATTCTAGAAAATTTAAATTTGAAATTGTCAACCCTCTTGTATTTTTGTTAAATAAATAAATAGATAAATAAATAAATAAATAAATAAATAACCGACAAAGAAGTGCCAACATCAGTTGTAGGTACAATATATGTTGGGAAGCCAATACTATTGTCAGATGTTGCCAGTCCATGTGTGTTTCTTGTGATTGATAGGATTTTCATTTAAGCCGCCCACGAGAAAAGAAATTGTCACAGGTACAATTTTTTACAAGTTATGAGTGAAAAAATTTGGATGGAAGTTAAAACTTGGTCAAACATGTGTTCATAAAACACAATAGACGGAAACATGAATTCATTCAATATCCGTTGACTCACTCTCAAATTCAAACATGGGTGAACTCAAGTTCAAATCCCACATGGATGAACTCTCAAATTCAAACATGGGTGAACTCAAACTCTCAATTATGCACTCTCAAATTCAACATGGGTGAACTCAAGTTCAAATCCCATGTGGATGAACTCTCAAATTCAAATATGGGTGAACTCGAACTCTCAATTATGCACTCTCAAATTCAACATGGGTGAACTCAAGTTCAAATCCCATGTGGATGAACTCTCAAATTTAACATGGGTGGAGCTCAAACTCTCCAATTATGCACTCTCAAAATTCAACATGGGTGAACTCAAGTTCAAATTCCATATGGATGAACTCTCAAATTCAACATGGATGAACTCAAGTTCAAATTACATATGGATGAACTCTATTGCTTTTGTTGTCTAACTTGAAGTGTTTTAAAAAATTTCTGTCTCTATTTCATTGATTTCACAATCTTGGCTTTCTTACTTGTTTGGTTCGTTATGATTTTTCACTTTGATCATTTATTTGCTCAAATTCTCTATTTTAAAATTTATTTAAGTAATAAAATTTTTAAAATTTTTTAAAAAAAAATTAAAAAAAAAAAAAACTCTTAGATGGACTCCCTATCCTCATGTATCCCATGTGACTCCCATGTTGTTGTTGTTCACTTCTCGAGTCATTTTTTAAATCCATTATTGGGCAATAGTGTAAGAAACATGCTCAGGTTTTGAAAGCTGCAAAGTTGATGAACCGTTTATTATGTAAGATAAAACTTGAGTTAGTAAAACGTGAGTTTGAACCTTTGTGATTATTATTGAGAACCGTGGTTAAACATCAGAACTGATTCTTTGATTTTTGAGAACCATGGTTATATCAAAATTGTGATTATGAACCTTAAGAACCCCTTGATAACTGGTTGGGGGAGAGGAGGGGAGGGGAAGGTGCAATTTGTTATACCCACCCAATTGTGGGTAAAACCTAAAACTCAACCTTAATTTATTTTCTTCCAAGGAGTTTGCCATGTTGTGTTTTAAGTATGCATTGTTCCCTTTGTGATTACCTATATCATATTCTTCCAAGAAATTGGGCAAGGCAAATGCCAAAGTTAACAAGTTGTTCACAATAGCCTTCTTGTGATATAGATGACAAATGAAGGAGATAGGATGAAAAAGGGTGTGGACATTGTGTAATAATAGATATTGGAGGTAATGAGATAGATGAGGAAGACTCCTAGCATAATGATGATGTTATTGGTATGAAATAAGGTACATGGACAAAGGGATCACAAAAGAAAGCTCCATTGGCACAATCTTCTTGACCTCCTATGGCACAATAGAGAAAAAGCTTCAAATAGGTAGTTGAAAAAATCAACGGGCTCTCCTGTAAGCATTCAAGTACTTACGACTTATTCATATGTATGCATGTATGCTTATCATTTTTCATATATATATATATGCTATAAAAAGTGATTTAGGATGACATTGTTAAATTTGAGAGCTTTTCCATTTCATTGTTACAAATATGGAAATCATTTGCCACATACAAAATTGGGTTGTTGCCATTAGCCATTCATTAGACCACCAATTCCACCAATTTTCTCTAGATGTTTTGTAAGTGGAAATCCTTCATCATTGGAATCCAACATAATTTTGGTGCTTTACAACGTTAAGAGAACCATGCTTAGGACCTAATCACTTTGATATATTGGCCCTCACATACTTTAGGGCATACTTTAAGGCCATTGGAGCCACTTCACTACATAATACAACTGCTTGGGCCTTACATAAAAAGCACTGAATAGTTTCATACCTTCTAAATCTCTTGGATCCAACCAATTGTACAAAATTGGTTGTCTCGAATCCATACCCGAAAGAGCATCATCACGTGAGAACTCATGGGTACAAGGGAATGGGCTTGGGGAGAGCTAGACATTTTGGGTGTCCAATGTCCCTCACATATATACCCATCATTTGTGGTCTTGTAGTTAGGTTAGGTGGATAGGTTAGGAGGATACAACAAAAGCAAACAAGTCTTTTGCTTGGCAACTCAATTGCATGGCTCCTTCATTATTGGGTTTAGGGTTGGGGGTGGTCTTGTGATCTGACACAATTCATCATTTGTAACAAATTTAAAGAGAAAGTCAGTTGAAAATTGCAAGTGGGGAACAGTGTTTCTTTCTCCCTCCAAACATGTGAGGTAAGTGGGTTGGCAATCATCTACAAGAGGACTTAGCCAAATTGGTCTACATGGTGAAGAGGACAATAGAAAAGTTTAGGAATCATGCTATAGTTTGGTGACATATTACAACTTATTGTCTAATTATGGCAATTTCAGAAAATCCTAATAATGTGGCGACAAATTGCAATTTTTCTCCCAAAAAAAACCCAAAAAAACCATTATTCTCTCTTTTTTTTGGGTCAGCAGGTTGTGAAATTTCACCCAAAAAAAAAAGAAAAAAGAAATAACACTAATTTACTGGGAACTTATGGATGGAGGATAAGGAATTAAACTTGAGTTTAATCAAATGGAAATGTGGAATTATCATAATGTTTTGCATTTGGATAATGGTTGGGTTTAGTAGGCTCTACCATTTTTGGACAAGATAGTTTTCATTCTCATGTCTTGCAAAATTAAAGAACAAAAAAATATTGTGACACGATGTTTTGGGTCTTAATTTTTATTGGTGAAATGTGGCCTAATAAAGAAATAAGCAATGACCATGTGAATTCATTCACCTTAGTGAAAGTCAAGAGTGAAAATTTTGCCACATTACAATTGCTTGACAAAGAGAGGTTCCATCATGTTCCATCACTAATGGATGGTAGATGAAGGGGTGGCTAGGTTATGAGGGGAGGAAGAAGAGAGGGTGGGGAGCAAGGGTGGAACAGTGGATTTGGAGGTTCAGGGAGTCTGAGATTCAAGTTTGTGTTTATTGAGGATAATAGCTAGCTTTCTTTTTTTTTTGGGTGAATTTTCTCAAGTTGGCAACCTGGAAAAAAGTAAGTTAGAATGGACTTTCTTGGGAAAAAAATGTAAAATCATCATATTTAGACAATAGGTTTCAACATGTCACAAAATATAATAAGATTCTTAGATTTTTCTACTTTCCTCTTACCTATGACTAAATTTGGTTCTCTTATAGATGATCACCAAACCACTTACCTCACAAAATCAAACCCCTATAATGATGGAGATTCAGTATTCAATATTTATAACATCATCAAAAGTGTGTAGGAGATGCATTAATGAAAAGCGCCCATTAGATGTAAATGAAAACCCAGACGAACTTGCTTGTGATGCAAATGTGAACGCAACTACCAACATTTCGAATGTTGGAAGCATCCACTTGTATTGTGATGATGATTTGTTAAAAAATGATGAGTTACATCTTGTAGCTATAGAATTTCAAACTTATAAATGGAAAACACACATTAGGAACTCAATTGGTTGGAGGTTTTTTTGTTATCAATAACAACTTATCTATCGATCTTGTGAACCCAAAAATGTTGAGATGTATCATTTTTAAGTCTAAACAAGTAGTTGCTAACATTTTAAACAAAGGTTTTTCTCTTTGCAAGGGGCTCATAAAATATAATAAAGCAAATGGTGTTACTCCCATCAAAACTCATGTTGATTCTGCACATTTTTGTTTGGTTGTAAAAAGAAAGTTGATACTCATTAAAAAATCTATGGTTAAGCATGTTGATTCATATTTAAATCAACAATTGGGGATGAAAAAGGTTGGGTCATCTTGGTCAACAATCACCACATTTTTTGGTTCAGCAAATCCTTATAAACATGGTGATGAATCAGAACAAAGGTTTTTTGAAAACCTTGTGGATTAAATTTGCAAAGGGTATAAACATCTTTCCACATGCAAAAACATCTCTCTATAAGAGTTAATGTTGCACCGATGCCTTCATTTTGTTTTCCATCTTGTTTAGTTTTTGTGGAAAAAATGTTGCTTTAAATGGTCCAAAACACCATGGACTTGCATGTGTTCCTAACCTTGAAATTACAACCATAGTTTCTACTAGCTTTAATATTTGAATATCAAAAGGTGGTGTAAATACATTTGCATTGGTCATTAATTATTTAGATGAAGGCTAGAAAGTGAAAGAATGATTAGGTGGACCCATTAAAAACCACCTCAAAGAAAAATCAAAGAACAAAAAATGGCCAAATAATATTCATGGGTCATTTTTAAAAAATATTTTCATAATTATAAATTATTTTTTTCATGTTTATCTATTGCATGCCAAAGTATATGGTTTGAAGTTTCCATTACAATTAAAAAAGGTAAAAATCATTACAAATTTGTAATCCTTATTGATGTGGCCCCTTTAGGAATCAAGTTCTTAAATTTTGAAAATTCATAACTAAATTATACCTACTCAAATAGTTACGCAATAAAAATATCAAATATAATACCATCTAAAGTACGTTAGAAAATCATATTCACAAAAAAACCCCAAACCTTCTTTGAAAAATGTTCTTAACCAAAAAGTTTAAGGAAATTAATCACTATGACATTCCTAGACTTTGTGTGAATGTAATGAACAGGAAATTCAAAATTCAAAATATTTTTTTACATTGTTAACCTTTTAAAAGTCTATATAACCTAGTTAATGTATTTAATAATATTTTTTTACTAAAAACCTTTCTTTATGTGTTTCCTATATTTTTCCAAATTTTGATGGGTCTTGGAAAATGAAAGTGTGATGTTCCTTATGGTACCACCTGATCATACTTTCATCCTAGACCTTTAAGCATACTACTATGCGACTATTTGAAGGGCAAGAAACAATTAATGACGCCATGGCTTTGCAACTTCAAACATTATTGGAAAATTTTGGAATAATCCATTGTGTGATTGCTTTTGTGAAAGATGAGGGCAATAACTTGGGATCTATGGCTATAACATTTTGATTTATTATTGATTATGAGTTTCTGAAATTGTTGTGGGTTTATAAGGATACTTGCTTTGGGCATGTGATGTTCAAAATGTGCTAATATACAACAAATGATGATAAGGTTTTTATGGGTTTGATTTTGGTGAGTGCAAAAAAGCCCAAACTTGTTTGCAAAAAATAATTAGATGCATTAAAAAAATTAAGGAAAGGGACACAAGGAATGGGAAAAGACATGCATTGAAAGTAAGAAATGACATCAAAAGTTGAAAATTCCCATCAAAACAAGGTTTGCCAACAAAATTATAATGTTTGAAAAGACATTGGAATTTAAACAAGTCGTTCTCTTGTGTTATGAGAAATAGAAAACATTAAGTTTATAGCAGTGAATCCCAAAGCCCAAGGTGCATCACAAACTTCCAAGATCACAAAATTTCAATAGCATTTGTGCGGAAATCATTAAACAATATGCCCTTGCCAAATCATGAGCTTCAAAGTGTAAAAAAATGGCATGAAAAATAATATATATTACTCTATATATATGACATGTCTTTTCTACTTCTAATGTTTTAATGATAAGTACATACGATTTACATTTTAACTAAATTTGTGCAATTATCATGATGTAATTTTGCACAAAATTAGTATGCAATTTTTGCACAAACCTATAAAAATTGAATTTTTCACAAAATTTGTATGAACTTATGAAGCCCAACAAATCTGTGATGTGGGCCATTACTGAAGTTATCATTATTTGTTTGATCATGTGGTAAGTGCATGTGTGATGAATCACTTTAAATGTCATTAGTTGTTGTTTAATGCCTTGCATATTACAATGTTATGTATTTTAGTGGATACTACCGCCTTTCTCTAGTGAGGTTATGTAATAAGAATATCTTTACATGCCCATTAGTTCAATAGACAACAAAAAATTATAAGAAAATGATCAATTGCATGGTTTTTCACACAAAGAAGACAACCGATTTTATTATTTAAGGCACAATTGAATTAGCACATTTCGAATTCACTCTTTTGAACTATCATAATTCTTGTTTGTGATTTTAGGAAACACACTTATGGCTCAACCTTTTAGCTTCTATTATGCCCACAAAACCACAAATTCTCTAGCAACATAATTATGTGATAATGCACCACATAAAGCCTTGACAAATATAAATGAATAACAATCCTTTTTTCAAGCCCAAATTTTGAAATGCTCCAAGAATAGTAGGAAACTTGGACAAAAGATAGATAAACCCCAGATCCAAATTTACAAAAAAAATAATCATCAACATTTGCACATGCAAAATTTCAAGGACCCATCTTCTTTTGGAATTCCCATTTTCATGGATCTCACTCCCTTTCATTCTTTCAACACCCAAGATTCACATAGAATTTTATTTTTGTTCAAGTATACAAGACTTGATTTTCCAAAATCACAAAGACAAGCTCCCAAACCCCTTAGAACCTTTCATCATTTCCAATGCCTTTAGATCTAGACATTCTAACTTCAAACCCAATAATCGTCTTCTTTATGCAACAAAGATTTAAAAGAGAACCATCAAATGTAAGTTGTTGAAAACATTTTTCTCTTCAATAATCACAACACCAAAATCAAAAGAAAATCCATAAAATACCAACTATTGAGCTTTTGGAGAGAAACTTAGCTTGCATCAAACCTATGTTTAAAAAATCGTTCACACTCACGCATAGCTTCCAAATGCATCAATGACAAACAACCAGGGCTTTTTTTTCAAATTCTTTAAGTAGGTGCACTAGTTAGGATCTCATCATTAATTAATAGTAAATGGCAACTATCCTAGTGGACACGTAGATATGTTTTGGAATCTTGCTTAGTTCTGTTGACCTACAAGAACACACTATCTAAATTTGGTCACTTCTAGCTTTTTTTCTTCAAGATATGGCGATTTTCTTTAAAACAATTCCGTAAAAGCCCTTTGTTGGATTCGCTAGGGTTTTTTTTTCTCACCAACATGTGAAATTTCACCCCAAAAAACCATTGCAAATGACACACCTTAGCTCCAAAATCAACAAATCTATGCAAAGTTAATCAACAACTCACAATTCTAGCAAATTCAGAAAAAAAAACAAACAAATAACCCAACTTATCCCACATATTTTGCATCATCATAATTGCGCACCGTCTCCAAAGCTTTATGCAAGTTGCAGCTATCAACCTCTTCATTGAATGATGAAAAACAAAAAGATGGTAGACAACCCACTCATGAAACACATAACCAGCCATTTTAGCCCTAAATCCACGTCACAGATATTGTAAAATTTTAGATGGTTTTCATTTGGCTTTGGACTACCATGCCTTCAAAAAGATTTCCCAAAGGAGAATAGAGGTTCTATTGATTTGTGGAATGGTAGTGCCCTTGTGTATATCCTTGGATTGTCACCCTAATTAGTCTTGGCTGGGAATGTATGGGTGGGTATTTGATTTTGGGAATGGGTAAACTTTCCAAGTCCTACAACCTGAAGGTATACAGCAGCATTGTCCCTTTTGCATATGGTATGCCACTTGGTTGGAAGAGTTCTACAGTTTGGTGAAGGGGATTGAAATATGATTGTGGAACCATGAGTTCTGACATCCCAATTTATAGCCCAAAAAACAAAGATTTATTTAGTAGTATGGTGAGGAGAAAAAATGCATGATAAAAAAAGCTCCAAAATGATGAAGGGTTGTTGGAGTGCTGTACAAACTAATGGATTCACTTTTACACATGTAGCAGCTTTGCTAACAGAATTCAGTGTTATATGTGCACTTTTAATGAAGAAGAACTTCATCCATGCAGAATTGGCAAAACCAAATCAAAACAGAAACATCTTCCATAAGGAACTCAATCAACATCTTCCAAAAGGAGATAGCCAAAAAAATTTAGTCCAATTATCAAAATGTGATCAAATTAATAAATTGGATTCAATTATTAAAAATCTATCAAATCGTAAAACAAGTGGGTAGATAGTTATACACCAGTGTTGGGTGGTTCTTACCTTTTTGAGCATAGATTTAAAAGTTCAACTCTTTAGGGTGCACAAGTGAAGGGTTGTGATCTAGTGGGTAACACTTGACAAGTATCAGAATCGGACTTGGAAGTTCACTTGATAAGTTGCACGGGTATCAAATTTAAGCCTCTCTGATAACTGGCCAGTTTTCAGAGTGTCAATTCTCACCCAAAGTGAGAACCTCTGAATTTCGGGTTTCAGAATCGAATTGAGAACCGGCCTGAAAACCAAATGAGTTAGTAATACCCGCCCAATGCTTGGTATACACAGCCACCACTGAGCTAACCACCATGGCTACTATATATCCAGGGAACTGGAACCCAACAGAAAAATGTTTCATGCTCACCCACCCACCACCCATCCATCCATCCATCCCTTATGGTGTTTACTCTGGCCCATGAGTAAGTAGTCCATTGCCATTTCAGCATGCAAAAACTCTAGTAGTGGAGGGCCCTTAGGGCAAGGGTCAGTGCAACTGCTAACATGCTTTACTAAGGGCCTAACCCCCACCAACTGACAATCATGGCACTGGGAATATAATAAAAGGGTCTTTCTGTCAGAGGTGAACATGTCTTTGGTACTAAAAAGAACAAATCTGCACTTGATGAGCACACACAGCATCATAGTCCAACTCCCTCCTCCCTCTTGCTGTAAAAAGAGAGAGAGAGAGAGGGAGAGAGAGAGAGAGAGAGAGAGAGAGAGAGTTCACTACCATATATTACCTTGGCAGCTTTGACATTAATTATATTCTTTTCAGAAATGTCAAGATTTTGAAGAAAAAAATATTTTTTCAAATCAAAATTTTTTTGGTGAAGGAAACTAAAGAATCTTTATGAATATTTAGGAATTTTTAAATTATTCTCAGCATGGAATCTTCAAAATTAATTAATTAATTAATTATTCAACAGACATGTGTTGAAGCTGTCCCCTGTACTCATCATGGTGGTGGTGGTGGTGGTGGTGGTGTTCATCATGTCACAACTTAGATGGCAGGCTTATATTATCCCCACCCCATCGAATGATATAGAACTCAGTTTTCACCATGTTTCTTTTGTTGTCTATAGTTTCAAATGTTCATGGTGCATGGGTTGGTAGAGAGATCTGTGCTTAATGCCTAATAAGCAATTTTCTTCATAGGAATTTTGTTGATGCAACCAAAGCGGTGAATGCTTCAAAAAAATCACTTCATTTTCAAACGTTTGATTTTAAATTTCTCTTTTGGGCAAAGTTTCGCCAGTAAAAGAAAAAGTTGCAAATAAGCCAAAAATGGGTTTTTTTGGGGAATTTTTTTAATTGATGCAGCAAGCTTGTAATGGATACCTTATGTATCCATTATGGGTAAAATGGCAGCCTTCTGAAGAAAAAGAAGCAAACAATACTTTTGTGCCTCTTGCAATAAGGACCCATAGCTGATTCAACTTCTTCCTCTCAATTTAGGGACGGGTTTCAATCAAAATAAGGCATTCAACGAACTCCAGGCAGTGGAGATGTTCTCTGCAAACACAAGAGAGAGCCAATCAGGTGAAGGGCAATATCAGCAGGAGTCCTGATTACATTTGGGAGGTACAAGGGGGGCAGCACTTATCATGGCTAACCCACCTACAATTGACTGATTGTCCTGTTCAAATGCATGATAGTTACTGAGGACATTTCAGAAATTCTCAGAGCCGTCACAATAATATGGTGCATTGACCTCCAAAAGGCTCTATGCGTGTTTAATCGGTTGGAATAGAAGATCTCAGCACATGCAGATGTGGTGTAAGACTGGACTAGAGGATCCATTAAGTGTACTCGTAAATTCAATGGCACAATTTTGTGCAAGGCGTGCTTGAAGTGTGCTGCAGACCTGGTCAAACAACCAGAGATAAATCAGACACACTCTGCCAGCCAAAATGATTATCATATAATAATTTCAACGAAGAACAAAACTTTACTCAAGCGTACAAGAAGACAACCTGCTTATGCGAATATTTCTGCAGCCACTACTGCTTAATTGGGTCTGTCATGAAAAGGGTTAAACTGCAAAAAAACATCTTCATGTGTGCTCTCATTCCAAGGTTCAGTACTTTTTCAGTGTTGCACTCAAGTGGAAGTAGGGGGGAGTGGCAGGAGTTTTGTACATGCAAAGCTTCACAAGTTGGGTTTTGAAATAATTGCTTCCTTTTTTTCTTGTTCCTAGTGACATGTGAAGAAAAAAAAAAAACATGAAAGAGTTATAAATTATAAACTACATACATGATGATGGGTTTCATCATCCCTTTCTATAAAATTTTGGAATTCAAAAGAAGTGCATGCTCAATTTATATAACACGAAACATGTGGAAATGTGCCTTATTTTTTTCTTGCTGCAAAATCCAGGGCCTGAATGAAGGTTGCTCAGCTAGAGAATGAATGCATCAATAATAATAATATTATTATTATGTACATACACTTAAGATGCAATCTGAAAGCAGAGATGAGTGTTTGTTTTTGATTTGTATGTCATTGCTCCATGAGTGCGGAACTTGTTTCTATCCTTTCAATAATATGATTTTCACACCTTCAAAGGGAATTTTGTGGAAAAAAAAAATATGGCCCCGACTCTCGCCAGACTTTCAATAAGTAGTTCTACATTGCCAGATTTTTTACATTAATGGATTCTTACATTTTTCTTTGTTGTGTATGGGCTATAGCCGAATTTGGCTAAATCTTTCTTCTTGTGGATGATGTTTACTTTGTTTACATAACAAAAGTAGAAACATACAGATCTCTAGCCCTTTCTTTTTTTTTTGAACAAAAGTGAAGTTAAAAAAATGAAAAAAATGAAGTGATTTTTGGGATTTTCAGCTGCCAGAATTCCCAAAAACAATTCAAGGAAAGATTACAAGATTTTGGTACATGGTTCTAGTAGGTAGCCAAAATATAGAAACATGTATATCTTTAAAATTTTACTTTCATATCTCATTTAAAACCAAATTTGGCTAAATCTTCCTATGGATAATTGCCACTAAATTGGCCACATAAAACAATTGCCAAAAATCTACAAATGTTGGGTGGATGGGAACCAATGTTGATGAGTAGGTTTTGTCTTTTGGGACCACATAGGTTATCAATATCAATATTTAAAAAATTGGGTACCAAGAAGGTTATCAAAAGAATTTGAGTAATAATAACTGGTAATTAACCTACCCGTTATACACCAGTTATAGGGTTTTAAAAATAAAATAGTAGTAGAGCATTGATCCTGAGACATGTATTCTTCTAGTCCGAGGAAGGAATGGGGTTTAGGGTTTAGGGTTTACCTAAAGTGTGGGGACACAACCAAAGAGAGCTTAGCTGACACCTTCATGGCCATGGTGAACCCTAAACCCTAAACCCACCATGGTTTGTAGACAGGAAACAATTTTTCGTTTGTATTCCTGTCCCTAGCTAACCATGGTGGTTAGCTATGTGCTGCTAACCATCCACTTGCATCTACCTACCTAGTAGTCATCACCAATTGCCTTACCTACTTACCTACCTTCATACTAACCACTTACGTTCCTCGCCTAGTTACCTATGATACTTACCCACTTGGATAAGTAGTTAACCTAGGTTGAGAAAGTGGTGAGTAGGAGAGTTTTCCACCTTTCCATTGGTTGTGCATCTTCAACTAAAACATGGTAGGCTTCCACTTCACAAGGGATAAAATGTGGAGGGTAATGGTGCCGCCTTGAGAGGCCTCACAAGTATGAGCCCCCATGAACTAAGGCAAAGCTCTAGTGAAAGGGGCGACAACATGTGAACCCCTAAAGGAGGTCCCTTACCTTGCATAATGCATTTTTGAAACAAAATCAAGAACATGCTAGCCCGGGGAGTGGGTTACCATCTATGAACCCCTCTCACCAGCCTAGAGAGTGGGTTACATTCTATGAACCCACACCCAAGTAGGTTCATAGGTATAAGCCCATTAAAGATACAAAAATATGCTTTATGTGGTCTAGTTTTTCAACACTAGAAGAATTCCATGTAAGGTGTGAATGAAGAAACTCTGACCAATATTTCAAGGGTGATAGCTTGAGAGATACGCATAAGTAGCAACTTTCAAAGGCTAGAAGTTTTTAGGTGGTCAATGTGTTCAAAAATCAATATTTGGAAGCTTGAAGGTTTTTCCAAGGTGCTTAAGGTGCTTGAGTTTTCTAAGGTGCTGGCCTAATGCTAGTTTTTCAATAGTCATGGTGTTTGGGTTCTGTAGGGTATTGAGTTTTGGATGACGTTCAAAGGTGCTAGGTTTTGGAAGGTGTTCATTGGTTCAAGGTGCTAGAATGTTGTTGGGTTCTTAGGATGCTTGGTACATAGAGCTTTGGAATTTGGCCATGGTTTTTTTGCAGTTACCACCAAATTTGCAAGGCAAAACCTATCTTTTCAAATCACAACAACAATTGGTATATACTTGACTCAAGTTTGATGCCATCATCCAACCATATGCTTCATAATCCTTGGACATCTAGAATGTTAAAAAAACTTGCCCTTCAATTTCGTGTGTGTAATTGATTCTACTGGTGTGGAACTTGCATAAAAAAAACCACGAAAGAATTATAACACAACTCAAAAATGGCAAGACATGGCTTGGGCAATGCAATTTTAAGGTGCACTATGTTTATCATCAAATGAATTTGGTAGTGCAAATGTTTTTTTCTTTTCATTTGATGCATCAAATTCAGGGGTTGGTTCAATTGTTTTACCAATATTTTTGCAAAAGTTTGAAGAGACATTTGCAACTTATTGAAGTGGTTGACATTATTAAAACTTGAAGGCTTAAGATTTTGAAGAAAAAATTGGAATTTTTTTAATACAAGTTGGATTTTTTGTTGAGTCCAATGAAGAGGGTCATGGTAGAGTTCATGATTCTTTCGGTGCAGATGAACTTGGATGTCACACAAATTCTTAAATTGCAATAAATTTCAACATTTTGGGCAATCTTGATATTTTTATTTTCTCTCTCATGGATCCATTGTGTTCTAAAAGTATCGATATTTGTTAGATTATGCTCATGGGAACATCACATTGCAATGTTTATAACAAAATCTTAATTCACATCTTTGGAACAATTTTTTTCATCTAAATGGTACTTAGATCTTTTGCTATGGTCATGATTAAGTGATTACTACAAGGGGATAAAAAAAAAATTATTACAAAGGAAGCTCAAGATCAATGTGCAAATGGCATGGAAGTGACCATGATAGGTAAATCACTGTTTTTTTTGAATTGTTCATTTTTGTTTTTCAAAAATTTTCCATCTCCATCATTCCATTGTCAATTTTATTTTATGCTATGTTTAGTTTCTTGAAGTTTTACTTCCTTTTGCCTCTTTGTTTTATTTTGTTGATTTTTTCCTTTATTTATTTTATTTCTTTGTTTTTCCTTCTTTCGTTGGGTGTTGGTTTGCTTAAATGTCACAAAAATGGACATTATATCCCTTTTTTTTGGGTATTTTTAATATTTTTATTATTGAAAAAAGTGTAACGAAAAACAAAGGCATACACAATGTGCCCAATAGGTCAATTCATCACATAGATTCATTTGTCTATGGCATTCCTTTCTAAAATCCCTAACACTACCAAAAAGATCTACATAAATTCCTACATGTAGCATAACATATCAAGTGATAAAAGGTCTCTAGGGGTCAAATTTCTCCATTCTCTCTCTTTAGAACTCAACCGGCCATGTTCCATATTTCTTGTTCATAACAAACCATTAAACCCAATAATAAGAACTTCCATCCCCATGACACACCACACATATGAAGGAAAACACATGTGCCTTAGAATTCACTTTTTGTGACTATGTCAAGCCCACAAAGTCAACAATTGACCATTGATACAAACAACACCTAACTTGACACATACAATCAAAACACCCCACACTTCAACTTGACACATAGGACTACTCATGAGTTTGACAAATGAAATCTCAAACTCTCAAATGCTCAATTCACAAATTTTGGACCTTGACGAATCCTAGATTTCCTTGAAAATTCCCAACTTAAAAGGTACTCTCTCATGAGAAACAAATGCCACATTCACCCCAACAAGATACAATCCACAACTAACAACAAGAATAACTAAAAGTGGCCGCTCATCAAAATCCCTAGGTTTCTCATCATGCACTTGGTCATCAACCTTGAAATCACATACAAGTGTCAAGCCTAATTTGTTGAGACAACTAGCATAGTGGAATTTACATTGCTTGAGCATAACAATCTGATTTCAACAAGCACACATAGTCCCTTAAAACCAAAAAACTAGACTATTTATCTCTTTCTTTGTTGAAAACAAGTAAAATCCCCCCTTACTCCTCCACATAGCTCCTTCCTTATCTTCCTTTTCAATTCTTCGGCCTTCTTCCATCAAGGTCGTAGCGCTAACCACTCCACACCACTAAAAATGCATCCAACAAAAACACAACAACAAAGTAGGTGTCATCAAAAATAAAAGTCCATAGTTACCATTACTTGCAAACAAACAACAAAGTAGAAAAATAACCATAATAGAAAGGATACTCCATCACCTGACCATCAACTATTTAGTAATTTTTTTTCTTCTGCTTTCTACAGTTGGCAACAATGTCTAGTCCTCTTTAGGGTTTCATCCCATCATCATTTTTACACAAAAGTATCAAAAACACTACATGGGTGCAAAGACTATCAAAGGAACTAGGGGGCATTGAAGAGAAGTCATTTTCCAAGGATTACATGTGACATTCATGTATTAGTTTATAATATTAAAATTTTGTATTTTTTTTACTCATTTTATGATTGTGTGTTAAACATTATTTTTTTAATTACATTTTGATCTTATATTATGTATTTGATGCATTTATGTTTTTACCATAAAAAATGAATAGCTTTTGTTGAAGTCACATCTTCAAAATCCATAATTTTCACGGCAAAAATCATGTTTGAACCAAATGCATTCACATATGTTATAAAAGTGAATTTCTGCAATTTCAATTCCTTTTGTTTGTTTAATCATCCATGTTAAAATCTTTTCCAATTTTGAGAAAGAAAGGTGCACATTTCATAAGGAAAAAAAGATAATTGAAAAAAAACAATTGTTGATTCGAGGTTTAAATGCTTTAAACACACAAAATGACTTTTGATTTACATCAAATTTTGAGCATTGAAACTTGCAAATAATGGAGTTTATCCCCCAAAAAAAATTGACAATTCAAATTATTATGCTTCCCTTGTGATGTGTCAAAAAATATGTATAGATATAATTTAAAGCAATGTCCAACCCCTTAAGTGATTCTGTTGATGATGTTTTCACCCAAATCATGACTATTATGTAATTTGTGACCATTGATAAATTGTATTAGTATAGTCATTAAATGCTTAACATATATAAAATAGTTAATAATTATTATACCAACACAATGAGATGTGGTGGCCCCCAATACATATAAACATTAAGGTATTTTATTATTTATGGATAAAAAAATGACATTTGGCCAGATTTTTAAAACCTTAAGGGCCATTTGTTGTATGCAAATCAATCAATAAGTATTGAAAAGATGCATGTTACTATCATCTTATTGAATAATAATAGTTGATCCCATTTGGATGAAACCTTTTCAAAGTTTTCACTCCTAATACAAATGTCCAATACCCATGGCCAATATTTCATCATCACACAATATATATCCATAACACCATTCTAGTTAGATTTTATGAAGTCCATTAGTAGTCCAAATGACCTTCTTGCATTAAACTACAATATTTTCATTACAATGTTATAATATATATTATTGATTTCATTTCACATGTGACATATAATATGGTAGATTTCAATTAGATAAGGTGGACAAAGAAATTATGGCTTAAGCTCAATTTCAACAAAAATGAAAAAGACTAATTTATAGAAACACAATGTTTTAAATGATATTATTTGATTATTGTGGTTCATGATTATTGTGATCATCTTTTGTTTATGTAGATGAAAACTTTTGTTTTTAATAAATTAGGCAATACATTTAAAATTTTAATCAAATTATATTTCAATAATCAAAAAAATATTTTTGTAATTCATTTTCAAACCTTGAATGTTAATGCATACAATTTTAGATCCATTTCATGTTTATAAATAGTGATGGACTCCAAATTTGCACTATTTATCATAATTTGGATAATGATTTAATGTGTTTGCAAGGTTTACACATTTGCATTTTAAGTTGTAATTTAGTTGTTTAATAATATTAAAATCAATGCCATAAAACCACATTGGAACTCATAATTAAACACTTAATTGTAAAGGACATCAAAAAATAATAATTGTCAACAGATGAATGAAAAATCATGTAACATTAAGTTTGTCGATGGATTAATAAAACATCACACAAACATTAAGTTCGTCAATGGATGAATGAAAAATCATGAAACATTAGGTTTGTCGATGGATGAATAAAAAATCGCACAAGCATTAAGTTTTTCAATGGTTGAAATTGTTTAGTAATATTCCACAATAGTCACTTAGTTGCCATTGCAAGTTGGGATTGTACTTACACACAAGTACTATCTTGTGCTCATGTGAGTTGTCACATAGTTGTTAATTAGTTGCAACCATTAATGCATTTCCACCACACCTACAATTGTAAAGGAATTGCAATAAAAATCAATAGAGTTCATCAATAATGGATGAATGAAAAGGAACATCAACATGACATTACAACAATAGTTACAAACTGGTTGCATTGGAATTGCATAATAATTATTCTTGCATAATTGCAATTGAATTACATGAGTTGCATACGTATATGGTTCCACATATAATAAATTGCATCCACTTCAACTCATGTAATTTGTTCCATAACACTCATGCCATAGATATATGCTTAATTGCAATGAAATTGCAAGTGGTCATTATAACTTGAAAACCTTGTTACAAATCACCTTATTTCCCATAGTGTAGTGTTTCATTTTACATTGATTGCACTACTGTTGGATGATTTTCTCCCATTCAAAGAAAGAATTCATGATAAAGGATTAGGTATGTAGAACCATAATCAATGGTTATTATAAAACCAAAGAACTAGTTGTGACTTGGAAGGGTAGTTTTCAAAAGAATCAAGGAACTTATTAAATAATTCATCTTGAATTACTAGTTTTTTGAAGAGACATGCATTTGAATTTTGAAAATTTTCAAACCAACAACTTTATTTTATTTTAAATTACTAAAAATGCATAAAACCTAACCACGAATAGGGGGGGTGGGGGGGGGGGGGGGGTTTTTATTTTAAAAATTAAAAAAAATTGGACCCAAAGGTTTTAAAAAAATAAAAAAAACACTTAAAAAATAAATTTGCCCCCTTGTCCAAATTCAATTAAGCAAAGGTTTGG
>Ga0116227_10003673_pt1 | contig 33994 bp, 27 predicted proteins | sample S1TSphgellanicum_FD_89693 | JGI IMG/M metagenome (GOLD analysis project Ga0116227, IMG submission 89693) | Host-associated microbial communities from peat moss isolated from Minnesota, USA - S1T2_Fb - Sphagnum magellanicum MG | ecosystem: Host-associated > Plants > Peat moss > Unclassified... | reverse complement strand
TTAAAGCTAGCATGTCAATAGAGAACATGAATCTTTCACAATTTTTGTAGTATATCACAAATGTGGCCAATCAAAAGGAATTTTTTGGGGAATGTTTCAAAGGTGATAAAACTTTTCCCCTAATTATTTTGCTTGCAAAATGGGTTTACTAACTAGTATGGAATATAAAAGAATTGTTGTTGAAGTTCAAACCATGGTAGATGAAGCCAAAAACAGACAGAAAGGCAAGAGTGTGGAGAAAATGGGACAAGGTGAAGATGATTAATCAAGGCAAATGGATATATGGGAAGATAACGTGTCAATGGTATTATTCATGGTGGACATCTGGAAATTAAACTTTATGACACTACCAACATAAAAAAGGCTAAAAAATGGGTAATGAAATACAATTGGTTGGAAAATACCCTGTTTTCCCATAACCTGGTGGTACTTAAGTTTGCAAAACGAAAAATGTTGATTGAGAAGATAATGAAGAAATTGGACACTTTGGGGAAATGTGGACATTTGCTGAGGTGAAAAATAGGTTCTTTTGGCATGACAAAACTGAATCTATTAAGAAATTCGTCAGGATTTGTGAAAAGTGTTAGTTAGCCAAGCAATCTAGGAACATGAGATCTGGCATTGAGGAAATGAAAAGTATTCCTATATGCGATTTGTTTTATCGTGTTACAATGGACACTATTGGGCCATTATTAGAAACAATTAATGGCAATAAGTATGTGTTTGTAATAATTTACTATTATTCTAAATAATGTGAAACATGGCTTGTCAAGGAACATGATGCATGCACTATTGTTAAGTTTCTAGAAGATGAAGTTATTTGTAGGTATGGAATGCTTAAGTACATTTTGATAGATAATGGTAGTGAATGGATGAAGGAATTTGCTGAAATTTGTTAGAATAATGGCATCACACATCAGTTTATAGCTCTTGCTTAGCCTCAATGCAATGGCATGGTTGAGGGTCTGATAAAGACCATCAAACATGGATTCATGGTCATGGCTATTACCAACATATAGGATTAGGATTCACTCCTACTAAGAATACTCTTTAGATATCAATGTGGCATCCAAGCTAGCATGAAATACTTTCCTTTCATGGTGCTCATTAGTCATATGCTTAGACTCACCATTGATTATAGTCTTAATGGTTTATGTGATGTATTTTATGAATAGGCAAGTTTTGAAAACATGGCAGATTAAATGATTCTTAAAATGTAGTTGATTGCAAGTGTGCATAAATCTCTGTTTGAAAATATGGAGCATGTTCAGAGGAAACAAAGAAAGGTGTATGCTACTAAAAGAAAGGTTTCAAACATTTGAAGACTTTACAGAAAATACCAAAATCAAGATGCATAGACTTGGAAAGAAAAGATCATTGTTTAGTAACTAGGAGGGATTTTACATCTTTGTTGATTACAAAGATGGCAAGGGATTTCATGAACAAAACCATGGTTGACGCATGCCCAAACTCCTTGATGGACTCAACTATGAGTCCAAAAGGTGAAAATAGCGAAAGGATAAGGAATTGGGGCACGTTTTTTGGTTCATAACATTTTGAGGGTAGAGGGGTGTGTTAGAGCTCCGAAATGGGGACTAAGAAGAGTGACAAGCAAGTCAATTACTTACAAGGCCTTGCACAAACCAAACAACAAGTTGGTTAGTGTGTAGTTGGAACACTTTTGGTGCACGGACGAACCACGAACAAACACGGATTCACAAAACTCACCACAGCCCAGACTTGGGGGAAACCACCGCCTTCCCCCTTATAGTATTCTATGTGCATGGCCATGGGGCTAGCACCCAAATGTCATTTTGTCCCGGGACTCCCAACTTAGGAGTCCCAAAATTCCTGAAATTAAGACTCCTGCTACTTTAGAAGCCCATAACTTTTTGTTTAGACCTTTGATTGAGATGACATTTCAAGCAAAATTGTAGCCCTTGTCGAGAGATTTCCAAAAATATGTGGCATGCCACTTGTACATAAATAAATTAGGATAATTCCTGACTTTTAGTGGTTGGAAGTCAAATTGGCAGCTTGATTTTTGGCCTTTCTTTTGGCCATAACTTATGTTTTAAGTACGTAAATGGGTCATGCGAGCCCATTTTAAACATCTACGTTCTAGAGCTTTCCAATGACATAAGGATTTTCAATCCAATGAGTTTTGACCAGTGGAATTGTGAAAATTTGAGAGTTCATCAAGACTCTAACTTTCAAAGTGGGAGCTCACTTGGGAGTGTGGGGGTTCATTCCCTCACACTCTCTTACACTCCCGGGAGCATGAAATGTGATTCCCAGGCTTTCACTCTTGGCCTGCACCTTTGTAAGCCCTTGCCTTGGTCGTGAGCCCAAGGTTAGGGTTGTGACAATGGGAACAGAATATGTATTTTTAAATATCTCAAGGGGCAATGTTGGGAACAGTCAAGAAGGGATTTGTAATTATATTTGTTTGCAAATTGATGTTTGATCTATGAGGACATAGATTTATTTGGAAAGAATGGTGACACTTGTGACCTAAAAACAATGTCAAACATTTTCTATGGATGAAAGTAGAAAACCTTAATTTAGCTTTGTGGCAAAGCTACTAAAGGCGTGGTGTTTCAAGGATGCCAAAAAGTTCATTTTCTTACTTTTTCTATTTTTGGCTTAGTTTGTTATTTTGCACGTTATTGTGGAATAATTTTAGTGGGCTAGTTTCAATGATGGAGCACAATCTTAGCTACTCAAGGGATTCTTTTTATGAACAATGTGAGGCATGATTTTGGGGGAGGATTCATGTGGAGATTTCAAGGGAGTGAAGGAAGGTGGAAAAAAAAAAGATATGTGAAGTTAGTTAAGGAGAAGGAAGGCAAACTTTTGGGCAAGGGGAAGAAGTTAAATTCCTGGTTTTTTTATAATTAGGATGTGTGGAGTTGCTTTGGAATTTCATAATAATAAGTTGGGAGCAGAAGTTAATATGAACTTCTTCCTCTCATGAACTTGACGCTTAATCTTTTGTTGTGCCAAGAATGTCAAGAAAAGATTATGAGGTCTAGCATTTGCATTTTAGGGACCAAAAAAAAGGAAATGATGAATGAGTCTAAGATTTCAGGAGCGATTATTGTGGCAACATCATCTTTAACAATTTGGGGGTCTTAATGTGAGGTTATAATGTGGTCATTTTAAAAATGAAAGTATTTGTTGGATAGTGGGAGTGTGAACCATACCAACACAACTATGTGCGGTAGTCACAAATTTTAAGAGTTGCATTAGGGTTATTTGAGTGTGGTAAGGTTATTAGGGGCTTTTAGCAATTTCCTAAGGAATGATGAATGTGCATGATTGCATGGAGGGGTTGTTTTCTTTTCTGAAATACAATATTTGGTGAATAAGGTGTTGGGTTAGTTTTCTTCTTCAACAAAAAATTAGTAATCATAATTTTTGAACCTCAATTGTGTAATTAGGGGTGAGAAATCTTTAGAAGGTTAGCGGTAGATGCAGACACCAAAATTTGTGGTGTTCAGCAAAACATTGGTTTTGTTATAGTATTTTGACACACCCCCAGGCTCCTTAATGGACTCAAATGTGAGTCCAAGCTGAAAACAACGAAAGAACAAGGAGTCGAGACATGTTCCCTATCTTGCAACACTTTGAGGGGTAGAAGGGCGTGCAAAAGTTCTGGGATGAGACTAGGAAGAATGACAAGCATCAACTATTCACATGGACCTACACAAAACCAACACAAGGTGGTTAGTGCACAATGGAGCACTTTTGGTGTTAAGACGAGCCACATGCAACTCGAACTTACAAGACTCACCATCGGTCGGACTTGGGGGAAGCCACCACCTTCCCCCTTATAGTATACTATATGCCTCTCCATGAGGCCCATTTCCAAATGACTTTTTGTCTTGGGACTCCCACGTGGGAGTTCCAAAATTGCCAAAGTTAAGACTCTTGTGACTTTGGAGCCCCATAGCTTTGCGTGCAAACATCTGATCAAAATAACGTCTCAACAAAAGTTGTAGCCCTTGTTAAGAGCTTTCCAACGATATGTGGCACACCACTTGAACACAAGGAAATCAGGTCGATTCCTAACTTTTAGTGCTTGTGAATCAAATTGCCAATTTGATTCCTGACCTTTTTTTTAGCCAGAACTTATGTTTTAGATGTCTAGATGGGTGATGCGAGCCCATTTTAGACATCTACATTTAAATAAATTTCTAATGATATAAAGAACTCTTCAAACCAATGGGTTTTGACTCTTGCAATTGTTCCCTGAATATTCGGGAGTCCTTCGAGAATTTAACTCCCCAAGTGGGAGTTGCCTTGGGAGTGTGAGGGTTCATTTTCTCACACTCTCCTTCACTCCTCAGAATATAAAATGTGCCTCATGGGTTTCCCTCTTGTTTCGCCCTCTTGTCTCGCCCTTGCTTTGGTCGTGAGCCTAAGGTTAGAATTGCCACATATTTAGTGAATAGCAAGGATGTTTGAGATTCATGAAGCAGTTGAAAGGGTGTCAATGAAAGGTCCATCAGAGATAGAATATTTTCAAGCTTTATGAACATAAGATTAATTCGAGACAATTTAACGATTAAATAAATAGTGTGATAGGATGGCAATGATAATGTGAGTGTCGTAGTGAATGAAACATTTATTTAAAGTAGGGATAAATTCAACGAGGAGCTACAATTACATGTTGAGTCGTGGGCTATGCCTGAGTGATAATTTATAACTACAAGAAATCTAAGATGCGTCGAATGATGCGAACTAAGTAGTCGACCTTACTATTAGAGAACAATCAGTGAATCAGACCATGTAACCAATGGTAGTGTACAACATCGGGAATTGAAGACCACCCGAAGATAAAGGTGTTTTTAACCTCGTAATAACCTTCACGGACGATTTTAGGTTCATCACCAAAAGCGGGGTCGACTTGCAACAAGATCACCAGGGTACAAGAGTTTGGAAAGATGCGATAATATTAAACTTGATTCGAGGAGGTTCAACTTTAAGATGAGCACACACCTTTCGAAGTTTGAGCTTAGGATTTGGTAGCAAGGTGTGCCTTGTAATTAACTTTCTAATGAGCTAAGGGAAGCTAGATTTGAATAACGTATATGTAAGGAATAATATTTCAAGTGATTGGTGGTTTGTAGCCAAGTTGAACTTACTACCTTCGTAAAACCCTCTCAGCTTTGGTGACATAACTTCTCATTGATTTAATTGTAAAGCTTAGGATTTGGTACCAAGATACACCTTGTAGTTAGCTTTTTAATGAGCTAAGGCAAGCTAAATTTGAATAACATATGTGTTAAGAATAATATTTCAAGTGATTGGTGGTTTGCAGCCAAGTTGAACTTACTACTTCCGTAAAACCTTCTTGGGTTAGATGACATAACTTTTTACTAGTTTAACTATAGAACTTAGGATTTGGTAGCAAGGTGCACCTTATAATTAACTTTTTAATGAGCTAAGGCAAACTAGATTTGAATAACATATGTGTTAGGAATAATGGCTAGTGGTTTGCAACTAAGTTGAACATGGTGTTGAACCTTTAAAGGTTGGTTTAAATGAATGACAATTCGACATAAAATCATAAGATTTGAGGTGTTTGAGCTTGGAAAATAGATCTATCAACTAAATCGTAAATGATGCATAGGAGGTAAGTTACTTGGTTTCAACTACAAACATAATTTAACGTCTAGAAATACACTTGCATTTTTCCTTCAGTAGTAACATATGTATTTTCAAGTATAGTCACCTCATAAAACCGGGAGTAGAGGGACAGAAAGTCGCCTCATAGGGAGCTTCGGAGATTGGAACAATAGGATATTAAGAAGTGCACAAAATAACACCCATTTATTTTGTTTTGAGTCTTTGTGCAGTTTCAAAGAGGAATCAAGTAATGATGTTGGGATTGTAGTTGTGGGATTTCTTTTGTTGAAGTATGAGTTGCCACACTCATTAAGTAACTAGTTGGTTCATTGAAAGGAAATCAAGAGAGATCTGATCCCTTGAAATCCATAGAACTAGAATAACAAAATTTGATGTTTGTAAGGATTTGGATGTAGAAATAACACTTGTAATAACCTTCTTTTTGTTTCAAAAGATTTCAGCAAATCCTATTGAATTTGTATACCCAATGTCAAGGATTTTTGCAATAGAAATCATCTCCCTTTTTTTTTTGGTGACATTTGTTGTATTGAACACTTCCAAGTTGAATGGTACACGACACAAACTAGAAAGTCTCTGCTACCTTGTGCATGGTCCATGGCCATGTTGTGTCCATGATTTAGAGGTTGGCAGGCCCAAGAATAAAATATTTGCCAATTATTATTTAATTGTCCAACTGCCTTGGGTGTGAATCTTATAATGGGCAAAACAACATTCAACATCACCAAGTTGATAGTTGATGATTATCACAATTGCAATCCAAAGGACCAAAGTTGAAAGAAGATAATGTGACCTTTATCTTAAGCTTGAATAAAACCTTTGGGATCGGAGCATTAGACAGCATAGAAACCAAGGGATGTCGTTCTCCCACAAGTATAGTCATAATTTTTTATTTGTAGTCACATTTTTGTTTGTAAATATGTAATTATAATTATATTGGCACATGTTGTTTGTCATTGAGTGTAAAGCCTTTTTACAAAATTGAATGCCCTTGTTGAGTGTTTTACATACTTAGTCAAATGCCCTAATTGTATCTATAGACAATTTAAAAAAGGAAATGTTTAGAAACAACCCAAAAACTTTGGGGTTTTTACCATGCCACCAATGTAGGTGTTTATTCATATCCAAGGTAAAAAAGACAAGAATTTTGCCCAATTTGGGAGTTGGAAAGGTCATTTCCCTTTGGCCATTGTGATTCTAAACATTTGTTACAATAACAACTTTCCATTACATTGTTCCACTTAGTTTGTACTTACAACCAAAGGAATGAAACAATGGTGAACCAAAAGCCAACCTATGTCAACTACATGAATCATCATAGGGTGGCGTTTGTCACCCTTCTTCTATAACAGTGTATGTTCCTTAAAGGATCATTCATACCTCATCATGTTAATTATGGTCCCTCAACTTTAGGATTAAACACTATTGGCATGAATTCACACATGTAATGTTTAAGTAGCTTGGAATCCTTGTTGGCATTCAATGGCAAGTTGGTGGTACATTAGATGGTAGCTAACACCTAATCTAAACATTAACCTAGATTTTGATGGTCTAAAATGATGTTATGTAAAATATCTCCAAAGAGTCCCCCCAACTCAAGTGTTGCTTAACATGTTAAAAAAACTCCATCCAAAACACTTGCATAAGAAAATGGCAATAGACCAAGCTTGAGATTCAAGCAAAACAAATAGAGCATGACAAAACACACAACTTAATTGAACCATAATAGTATGGAAACTCAATTGTGCACTTCCTGGGGCAATTAGCTCAATGTTCACACATTGCATACATGTTATGGAAAGCCACATACTTCCTTTAACTTGAATCTTGCATTATATTTTTTATGACATTGAATTCCATATACATCAAGCACAAAATATTCTGATGGCCTACAATGACATAAGAGTTGAAAGCTTTTAAACACTCGGAATTTGTCAAACGCTTTTTCTTTTTTGCAAAGTAGCAACTAACAACTTTTCATGTGCATTTGGTGAAGGTAAAAAGCTCATGGTTGTTGGATGGGTTGTTGATGGCTATGTCAAGGTATTTTGGGCAAAAGTTTGAATAGATGAGAATAGTTATAGGTAGAGTTAATGGTAGGGTTAATGATATGCAATGCCACATGTCAATTTTCAAACATTAACCTTGAAGTGAACCTAATTTAACACTAAAAGGTGAACACTAGGTGTGAATGATGCTTTAGAGCTTGTTCCTTACCTTGAAAGCCCAACTTACATGGAATTGTAGAAGAGAAGAAAATGCATGAATTGTGTGATAATTATCCATGTTTAATTATCATAAGTATGTTAATTAACATGATTAAATGATTAATTATACATAATCAAGTTAATTAACATTCAAACATGACACCATGACTAATGGCCTCCAAGTATTGTTGGATTTTTGCATTGGTTTTAATATAGATAGATGAATGTTTATTTATGACAAGTTGATGTGTTGGGTTGGTTAAAGATTTGGTTCAATTTTGTGAAGTTTAGGGATTTTTTCTTTTCTTGTAAAAATTTAAACTTGTGACCTATCCAACTACAGTCAAAAGCTCCTTGACTAAATCATTAGTATATTCAAATGAAACTTTTCACATTGGACATGACATATATATTCTTGTGTACACGTAGGAGTCAACTTCTAATGGTAATTTTAAAAAAGCATTTTCAATTTTAACAATAATCATGATGTGAATAAAGTAATTAATAAACATCTGAAAAATTAAAAATATATAATGAACATTTCCAAAATCATTTCCATCCATGTGAATGGCATGTTAGTCATAAGTGTCATGTGCAATGTGACAAGTTCTATTAACTATGTAGTCATGTAATCATGTGTGTCACATATGATTATAACATTAGACATGAATGTAATCATAGATCCATATTTTGTCATTTTTCAAAAAATGATGTTAACTCACTAATGCATGAGGATCATAAGATGGTTGAAAGAACAAACATAATTAGTTTTTGCATCATATGAAAATTGGTTTCACAAGCAATGGTTGCAAATGCATCAAATAATACATCATGCATCACAATGTGTTCACTATCATGAATGCACATCTTAAAATGTGCATAATCAAAAGGTTGATGGTGTGATTCCAAATACATGGAGGACAAGATTATTCAAACTTGAGGTTCTCAAAAGGACTATTTAACAAAAAAAATGATTACATAGCCTAACTTTGGGCTTTTTTCATATTTATTTCATTATAATTATAATGGATTGTTGTATGCTTATAATTAAAATGGTATTATGTGAAATAAATAAAAATGCTAAAAATAGATGGGATATTATATAAATATTTTTTTGATTCTTTCAAAAATAATTATATTAATTTTTTAAAGTAATTAGGATAATGGAATTTGGTATTTTAAATAAACAATGTTTATATTTATGTTTAACAATGTTCATTGAATGCATTTGATTAGATTATAAATCATACTAAAATCCCTTAATCTACTATACTCTATAATGAATCTTAACACAATATCATGGGTCCTTGGTAGGCAAGATCAAAAATAATCATGCAAAACAAATTAACTTGTCTAATAAAAGCTTATTTAAACATTTTATGCATTAAAAAAAACCAAAATATTGATGCTTAACAATGTACACATGTGAAAAATTATCACCATCACATGAATTATTTTCATTTGAACTTTTCATGTTTTCTCACTTAAATTTATCTTGTGTGTAGATTCTATATGTATAAACTAATCGAAACAAATCTAAAGTTCTTATTGCCTAGTCTTGAATGAGCTTGGTTGGTCAATTTCATAAGGATAGGGCAATTATAATACCTTATGCTAAGTTCACTTTAGTCATGAAATAATCTTCAAAATAGTGAAATGAATTTTTGTGAAAATACAAAGTTGAGATGTTGAAAATCATCATAATTATCATAGGCTACACTCTGAATAATTTCACTACTCATGTGACAATATCATAATAGATCATGGAAAATTCAATAATTTCAAATTAAAAAAACGAATTAATTTTTTGAAAAAATAATAATTGTTGGTTTTGTCAATGTGGAAACTTACCCTAGGCTATCTTCATTACAAGATAAAGGGTAATGAAAAAGATTGAGGATGATAAACAAAATGTGAGGATGACAACATAGGATGTTAACCATCTTCCCACATTAGGGGTGACTACGTGGCTAAAATGAGACGAATGCCATTTAACCAAAATGAGAACAGTCACTTATTGACATGCTAAACCCTCCAAAAAGTAAAAATAAAAACCCTAACACAATTTTATAAAAAACCCTAAGAAAAAACAAGAACAAAATGAAAAGCCCTGATATTAGTACAAAGTAAGAGTAGTCTAAATATTCAAAAATAAAAAACCTGTCTAAAGTTTAAACAATGAAAAATGCTAAGTTAATTCTACCAAACCAACATCTAAGACGAAAATATGGTGAATAAAATAAAATTTATTTTGGCATTAATCTAAATTTCCCAGAAAAAAGGGAATATGCAAGAGCAATATTTTTATTTTTCACATTTGTATCAAACTCTCCCGGATCCGTCTCGCATTTGCGCATGGCATGAATTTACAGACTCGGTTTTGAAGCGCTGGGATGATTGTGGAAGTTGCAATCGATTGCGTTGGCTTTTTTTCCCTCCGCACTGCAATCCAGGAGAGTTTTTGCGGGGTTTATACAGAGTGGTGGATGGAAAACCCTTGATTCGTAAACCCGTCCTTGATTTGTTTCGTAGTTCAGGGAATGGGAGAGATGATCGCCGTAGTTTTCTCAGTGATTTTTCTTCTCTTGTGAATGTGACGTCGAAGCTTTAGGGTTTAGGGTTCTTCTTGTTCTTCGTGTTTTTCGAAAGGGATTTAGGGTTAGGGTTTAGGGTTTATTGCTTAATAGAAGATTATTGCAGAACAGGGAGATCCAGAGGTGTGTTCTTTAGCGTGTTTGCATTGTTGCAGGGTGCTCAGGCATAAGGGAAATGGAATTTCCAATCAAGTCTACGGTGGACAAGTACCAGCTCCTTCCTGCTTTCCTCAAGGTACGACTCACTGCAAGAGTCTGTGAGGACATCATGTTGAGATTTGTTAACAAGGTCATGCATGCATGCAACCTTGGAGGAGGATGAGTTGGATTGCCATTCCTGATGCCTCTTAACCACCCTGATTCTGCTCTGAAAGATCTCGCAACTTGCTGTTGTAATAACCAGGTGCGAGGATTAGTGAAACAGCACATTGACTCCTTCAACTACTTCATCAACTGTGAAATCAAAAAGATCATTCATGCTACAGGAAATGAGAAAGTGACCTCTGATGTGGATCCAAACTTCTATCTCAAGTAATCCTCGAAACTTGCCCATCAGCAGAGTGGTGATGCTGTGATTGTTGAGGGGTTTAGGTGTTAGGAAACCTCAGAGTTCAACCTGCAGGAATGCTGGTCTTTTTCTTTCTTGGGTCTTTTCAGCTTCCTGAAGGTTGAGTTCCTCACAGATACTTGGACATATTTGTTGGGGAGCCTTGTGTGGAGCAAGACTACATCTATGAGCCAATTACACCACACCAGTGCCGTTTACGTGATATGACGTATGTGTAAACCCTGCTCTCAAATTCAGTTCTGGGCTTGTATTTTGCTGGAGGCTCTTCCCTAGGCCATTAGAAAGCATGTTAATGAAGATTTGACAGGATCTGGAAAACCCGGGTACTATATTTGTGGACAGGTTGCAGCCTCCAATTTCAAGTTTTTCTTTTTCAGAAGTCAGATGGTAGAGTGCTGATTTTTGGACTCATGCGTCCGCTGGCACACAGGTATGCTGCACCTATTAGTGTGGATGTGGAGTACACAAGAGGCAGGGAGATTGTAGTGCGCAGAGGAAAGGAGGGGAAGCAAGAGGTGAGTGAATTCAATTGAGTTCCACGAACTGGGCTTTCTAAACTTCTCCTCCTTTTGTAGTTTTGCACTTGGGCAATGAATTGGACTCCAGAGTTTTGTTTTTAGTATGAAATTAGCAGATGTTAATACTGTGGCTGGTTCTATGCAGGGAGCATTGGTCATTGGCAGGATGCCACTGATGTTGCGTAGTTGTCGTTGTGTTCTGTCAGGGAAGAATGAGGCACAGCTTGCTAAAGCAGGTTTGAATTCCCTTCTGAGACATTTGCTATTCTGCCATAGTGAGGTTGATTAGATCTGTTGAATGTCACTTATAGCTGCAAGAAGTAATTGAAAATCCAATAATCAGCTGCTTGTGTGCTGAACTGACCTTACATATTCTGGATTTTGCAGGAGAGTGTCCTCTTGATCCAGGGGGCTATTTTGTTGTGAAAGGAACTGAGAAGGCAAGAATATAAATCCCTCTTTTCTTGCGTTGGTGTGGGACTTTGAAAGAGCGTTCCTTGCAGTAGACCCTTTTCTGAGCTAGGATTTCTGTTTGTACAGGTGATACTGATACAGGAACAGCTATCTAAGAATAGGATAATCATTGATACAGACAGCAGTGGCAAGTAAGTCAAAACTTTGTATTTGATGCTTGTACATGGAGCTTTTCAAGGCATATGATATGGATTCAAATACTTGAAGATTTTTTGGTGTTTGGTCATTTCCTGGAGATAGCTTAAGCCTACTGAGCAGTGTCCCCAAGTACAATAGTGCAGGCTTTATGACTAGTTATCCTAATACTTGTTATCTTGCTATATAAAATTCAGTGTAGCTGCATCAGTTACAAGCAGTACCCATGAAAGGAAGAGCAAGACCAACATCATTGTGAAGCACGAGCGCATCTTTCTCCGCCACAACACCTTTTCTGATGATGTAAGTACACAGTAACTGTTGGGAGCATAGTGTTCTGCATCTAGTCTTCATAATTTGCACTTTGCTTGTCAGCTTGCCATGCAGTCATGCTGGATGCTGTGTATTAGTGCAATGAAAATATACTTGTATGGTATCTTTAAGTTCTGATTGAATGACTGTCGAGGAGATGCAGGTTCCAATAGTGGTGGTCCTCAAAGCCATGGGTATGGAATCAGATCAAGAGATTGTACAGATGGTTGGCAGAGACCCTAAATATGCTGGAATCCTTGCTCCATCTCTCCAGGTTTGCACAACTTGCCTGTTGTTGATGCTTGGTACTTTCCATAAGCACAGCCTGATAAGAGAAAATTCATGAGTAATTTGAGTTCTCTCTTACATTGCATGTTCCTTTTTTCATGCAGGAGTGTTCTGCCCTTGGCATCCACACTCAGCAACAGGCACTGGAGTACCTTGGTGTCAAGGTTTGTTGGCTATAAGGCTGTCTGTCCTGACTCTATTGACTATGGCATCTAGAGAGTCTAGACAGATTGATGCATTGAACTTCTCATTGCCAAAGCATGGAAGTTATAAGCTACTGGTTAAAACTCATTAAGGATTTCTTTTTTGATGAATCTGCTTCAATTTAGGTTGATGTTGCTCATTGCTTTGTGACAATGTGTTGGTCTTTTCAGGTGAGGAGCAGTCGAGGAATGTGGGTCAAAACAAAGAGATCAAAGGTATATCCAGCAGTTCTTCAACCGGAGTGGGGCAAGCCTTGGATTGGTATCATGTGTACTTTCAATTATGTCTGTTGACAGGTGGTGAAACTCCTCTCCTGTTTATATACTGGCCTACTTGGTGTGCTGCAGGTAGACGAAGCTCGCGATATTCTGGCAACTGTGGTCTTGGCTCATGTCCCGGTATGTCCTCTACATGCTAGTCCTAATCATGGACATCCACTGAATTGTCAGTGTTATTGAGGTTGCAGCTGAGAGCCCTGCTTGTGAGGATGGTTTTGAAGTCTACTTGATTGTCAAGCAGTTTCCCCAAGTATCCTGATTCTTAGTAGGTGATTGTCTGTTGCAAAGGACTGGTGTGTTTATCCTTGCATGGTTTCTGGTAGCAGATATATAATCTCTTGGCTAGACGCAGGGCTGGCCAATCCTTGCAGGGTCCCAACTTAATCTAATTTTGTAGCAGGGAGCTGGCAGGTGTGAGTGAAACTTGGTGTCAGTTGTAGTGAGACAAAGGGTCAATGTGGAGTACAATGGTACTGTTCCCAGTTAACTTGCTCTTTTTGTTTGGTGCAGGTCCACCAGTTTGAATTTCGACCCAAATGCATATATATAGCTGTCATCATCCGCAAAATGTTGGAGGCTATGCTTAATACTGATGCTGTTGATGACAAGGTCAATTGTTGACTGCCTCAGAAACTTGTTGTGTTTTTCCAGCATTTTCTCTACTTCCAGTTCCTTCCAGGTATGAAATGACAGAGTTCGTGGTTAAATTGAACCATGTGATTTGAAGCACGAGTTGACATGGTTGTTGTTGCAGGATTATGTTGGTAACAAGAGGCTGGAGCTTGCTGGACAATTGCTTGCACTGCTCTTTGAGGTGTGGCACACTCTTCATTGTCTTCCATGCTTGGATGCATAGTAGCACTGATGTAGTTGTGAAACTGCTCCTTTGACACTACTTAGACTACTGTTTACAGGACTTGTTCAAAAGGATGAATGGTGAGCTGAAGAAATCAGTTGACATGACTCTAGCAAAAGCAAATCGGTCAACACAATTTGACATTGCCAAGGTATGTGACCCATTAACTTTGAAGTGGGTGTTGTCTTTAAGATGTATTCCTAGGTGTTTGTATGGCAAAGGCATCACTTGAAGCTATTCATCAATTGAGAATGGGATACACATTTCTGCTGTAGTTGAAGGGATTTTCCTCTACCTGGGGATATCATATTCCCACTGCAGTACTTGAATTTTGTCTTGCTGCTATTTGCTTTGTTGATTATCCTTCTCTCTCAGAGTATGACACTGGGCTTGGTCCATAGTGTTGACCTTTGACTAGCTTGTTGTGTTCATGAACCAGTGCATAAGGCCAGATTTTCTTAGCAATGGGCTGGAGCATGCCATCTCTAGTGGTAATTGGACTGTTAAGCGGTTTAAGATGGACAGAAAGGGGGTCACTCAGGTTTGTGCAGCTGATGTCCTTATACATTCTGGTTTCATTGTTGGCACATGCATTCAGGGAATTTCAAAATGGACCTTTTCCTTAACTGGTGTAGAACAACAATCTTATTATTGTGGGGTGGAATGCTTTTGCACGCAAGTTTGAGGAGGCAGGTGAAGTGGTAGCACTTGGGATGTTGGAAGCCAGATGCTGTTTTGTGTGACTGCAACTTTGTTTGCTGCAAAAGTGTTTAGGTCTGCTTATCTTAAATTATTGGACTGGATGTGCTGCATGCTGTGTAGGTGGTATCCAGGCTTTCCTTCATTGCTGCACTGGGGCACATGACAAGGATAACATCCCAGTTTGAGAAGACTCGCAAAGTCAGTGGACCACGAGCACTTCAACCAAGCCAAGTATGCTTTTTCCTCATCTGAAGTATTTCAGGTTCCATCTCTGCACTCAGCTGCTTGCCTTCAATTGGTGAGGGCAGATCAAGTTGAGTGTGGTTTTGTTGTATTGTTTCCTATGGCATACTTGATTTGCTGTAGGAGTAGTTCTTATGTTCCTGGTTTGATGGCAGTGGGGAATGTTGTGCCCATGTGACACACCAGAGGGCGAGGCTTGTGGGTTAGTCAAGAATCTGGCTTTGATGACTCATGTCACCACTGATGAGGAGGAAGGCCCCTTAATTGCCTTGGTATGTATGTATGTTGTAGTTTCCACTGTTCCATCAGGAGTTCACCCATGTAAGATTTGGTTATCTTTTGGGTTTTAGGAGTTGGTAAGAGCAAGTGGATCTCTGTCTATTTGTCATTGGACTGATGTAGTTAGTTGTTGGCAGTGCACAACATTGGGAGTTGAAGACTTGAGTATGTTGTCTGGAGAGGAGCTTCATTCTCAGCATACCTATATTGTGTTCTTCAATGGAATTATTCTTGGGGTGCACAGGAGACCACAGGTGTGTCTTTCTTTTGGTTTCTCTGAGTTTCTGGACATGCAATCAGGAGAACCCTATATTTTACACTCTGCAGTGGTTGAATGCAGAAAGGAAATTGCTTATTCTCCCAAAGACTCTGATTGATAATTACTTATCTCTTAGTTTTCAAGGAAGTAGCTTCTGTTTCCATAGAGTTTCCAGCAAGCTATCTCAACAGGGCATGTATCTTGCAGCGGTTTGCAGAGACCCTGAGGAAATTGCGACGCGCTGGCAAGATTGGAGAATTTGTCAGCATTCATGTGAATCCTGGGCAGGTGTGTTAGGGCATCAGCATGAGCCCTCACAAGTTGGGTTCTATTTATGACCATGAAGTCTTGTTGAAATTTGTGGTTCAATTGACACTGAAGGTCTAGTCACTGAATTGCTCTCTGCCATGTTTTTTGTTCACATAGTGCATTATGAGCTGTTGCTTTAGTTTCAAATTTGATTCCAAAGTGCTTGTCTATGGGCCATTGCTTTTTATGTGGCCAGGTTTTGCATGTCACCTCACCAAAACTCTGTGTCTGTGATATTCTTTTTATCATCTATGTGCTAATTTGTGCAATAATGTCAACAGCATAGCATCCATATTGCATCAGATGGAGGGCGTGTCTGCCGCCCATTGGTCATAGCAGATAATGGTGTGTCCCGAATCAAGGAACATCACATGAAGGAGCTCAAGGTGTGACCTGCATCTTTTGCATACCATCATTGCATAGAGCATTGTTGTTTTAAAAATTTCTGTAAGTGTTTTGCCTTGCTGACATGACAGTCTGTTCAGTGAAAAGACCCTCAAGGCTAATCTCTCTTTTTGTTTCATGGCCATGTATTCAGGATGGATTTGGTACTTTTGATGACTTCTTAAGAGAAGGTCTTGTGGAATATTTGGACGTGAATGAGGAGAACAACTGCCTGGTCAGTTTGCAGATACTTCTGAAGCACTGTAGTTGGCAGTTGCCCTCCAATTAGTGTCTGATGAAGGTGAAAATAGTCAATCTCTGACATGGGTTCTGGGCATGAACAGATAGCCCTGTATGAAGCAGATGCAACACCTGCCACAACGCACATTGAGATCGAACCGTTTACAATCCTGGGTGTTTGTGCAGGCCTCATTCCTTACCCTCATCACAATCAATCTCCTCGCAACACCTACCAGGTATTATATTTCAGGTTTCCAGCAAATAGGCTCTTTTTCCAGCATTCTTGGTTGAGAGAGGTTGCAGGTATATGGTTGGAGGATTTTGGCAGTTAAGAATGTTTGTTGATGCAAAAGACTGTTGAGTTTTATCATCTGCTATGTTGAGGCTCAATATTTTTCATGTGTAGGGGTTTTTTATCATTGGGTCCCTAGTGTCAAGGATTTCTTTCATGTCTTGTAGATCTGTAGTGATGGGTTTGTTGAATGTGAAGAGGCAAAGCATTGATGTGACCATATGTAGTGTTCTAAGCAGACAGCTACCTTTCAAACACCAATTCCTTGACTGAGGTACAAATCCCTTATCTCTTCTTGTGGCAGTGTGCTATGGGGAAGCAGGCTATGGGCAATATTGCGTACAATCAGGTTTTATCATCTCATTCAACAAGTTCATTTGTTCATGCTGTTACTTTGTGGTGCATTTGGAAGATACTAGGGACAACACTTCCTGTTCATTATCATACGTTCTACATTTAATGCTACTTGAAAAAGCTTAATCAGTCCTCTGAAGAGGAAAGGTTACTCTTCGATGAAATCAAACCATAGGAGTTGCTTAACAGAGAAAGATTTGTGCTTGGGTTTTCTGTCTTTAAGGTTTTCTTAATCAAAGTGAGGAGCTTTTCACTGGCCACTTTGTCCTGGAAATCATGTTCTTAAAGTTCTGTGTTGTTTATATCTTTTTTCTTCCTCTGTTTCGGTTCCTCCTCCTTCTTGGTGTCCTTGGTCTCCTCCTTGCTGTTGGATTTTTTTGACCTAGCCAGCAGCATGGCTGAGTCTTCCCATCGCTACTGGTATTCTGACAGAAACTCAGTATGTTTGTTAATGTATAGTGTTGGCCTGTGCCCTTAGCTAGGAGCTCATGTAGCAGTGGGGATGTTCTGGTAGCTGGTCACTACTATACATATTGTTGTTGGATGTAGCTGAATATGATGGCTGTCAATCCTGTTCTCTTTTTAGTTTTCTTCCTGTTGTTCTTTAGGTTTGAATTTCCTCTTTTTCCTCTTTGCTGATATGTTTATTAGTTCTGAAATCTCTGTAACCTTTTTTTCTGGGTCACCTATACATTCTAGTCAGGTTGATGTAAACCACGAGGAAGGAGTTCTCAGTGCCTATGAAGAGATATTTATGCCTGTTTGATGTCTGATTAGGCAGTGCTTTGTGGGGTGGAATGCTGCAGTTGCACCGAATTGATACACTTCTTTATCTCTTGGTGTACCCACAGCGCCCACTACTAACAACGAAGACCATTGAACTGGTAACCCGAAACCATATCCACAATCACCTGAACAAAATTGAAATCTCATACATAAATTGAATGGGAGGAGTGAAAAATAAAAAAATTGTAGTTTAGAGGCTATTTTGACAGGATTGGTACAGGTGAGGTGGAAAAGGCTTTTAATGACTTCTTTAAACTGAAGCTTGATGGCTCTTAATGGCCAACCCTTTTTGGTTAATCACTCTGAACATCATATTGGACTCAGCAATGAACAGAAGCTGCCCTGTTGTTAAAAGTTGGGCACAAGTTGACAGAAAGCAATTTACTTACATAAACTGAGCTGCTATTTATGTGCAGGTTGGATACGACAAGCTTGGGGCAGGACAGAATGCAACTGTGGCAGTGATGAGTTATAGTGGCTATGATATTGAGGATGCTATTGTCATGAACAAGGCATCCCTAGATCGTGGTTTTGGCCGTTGCATAGTCCTGAAGAAGTAAGTTTCTTCACCTCTGTATTTACTGCTGTTCTCAGTTCAACATGTGGACTATGCTATATGTAAGATCTGTGGGATGCACTTGATTTTGACTGTTTTGAGAGTGATGCAGGAGTGTTACAGCTTTGAAAAAATATAATAATCGAACTGCAGACCGAATAGTGGCTCCTGATATGAATACCTCAGCAAAGGGAGGTGTGCAAGTTGCCCCTCGGCATCAGGTAATTAGAACATGCTTGTATTTTGCACAACTGACTACAATCATTTTCTAAACTGGGGGGCCTAGTCAAATGCTGTGAACATTCTGCATGCACCTTGCAATCAAATTGATGCTTCTGGAGCATGTCGAGCTAATAATTTGTTTCTGACTCAATCCTTTGGTTTGTAGATACAAGATAGGGATGGAATTGCTGCAGTTGGTGAAATGATCCGACCAGGAGACATCTATATTAACAAGCAGAGCCCTATTAACACGAGAGACAATGTTATGAACCCACAGGCAATGCCAGACTCGTAAGTCAACTTTGTTGGAACTGTGTCATTCTGTGTTTACAAAGAGCTTCATTCAGGTCCCAGACCTTAGTAGGTCCCTCCAAGCATACTCAAATTGAAGTGTATGACTTGGAAAGTAGCTGGCATGATTGTCACATGCTTCTTTTATGATATGCTTGTTTTCATTGGTGGTGGGGTGCTTGACATCTCTCTGGCAATGTTTGAGATGGAGACTTGGTTTGGGATGAAGGGCATATAAGCGGACACCACAGACGTATAAAGGGCCACCAGGAGAGTGTGCAGTTGTTGATAAAGTGCTGCTTACCAGCAATGATGAGAATCATTTTATTGTCAAGTGCCTCATTCGTCATACCCGACGGCCAGAGGTAGGCATGTAGGTTTCTGGAATTTGTAGTCTTAAAATACCCTCAACCTAGAAACAGAAAGTATTAAAATTAAGTGGATTTCTCAGAAGGCCTTGCCATCATCGTATTGTTGTGCCCAGCAGTTTTTGGTAGTGCACTAGGGACTCTGATCTTGTTGAAAGATGTTCTTCTAGCAGTTGAAGTTCTGGTTCTTTAGGCTGATCTTGGTGTCTGGGAATCCCTGCTAGATTCTATTATCTCTCTGATTTCTTTATCCAGGTTTTAGTAGGCCTTTCTAGTTTTTTCTTTTGCAAGGATCTGCTGTATGCTCCTAGGTTTGTCTTTGGCACAGCAGTTGAGACTATAAACAGTTTGATGCACACTGGACAGTGTGTGGAAGGTATACAGTCAATTACTGGTGTCTAATGTCCTTGCTGGGGCAGGTGGGGGACAAGTTTAGCAGCAGGCATGGTCAGAAAGGAGTATGTGGAACTATTGTACAACAAGAGGACTTTCCTTTTTCTGAAAGGGGTATCTGCCCAGATCTTATCATGAATCCCCATGGTTTCCCCAGGTTTGTGTCTCTGGAAAGCTGAGATGCTTTTAATTTGTGTTGAGACAGCCAATGAAACATGGGGTTTAATGGGTCTCATATGTTTCAAAAACTAGTATTTCCAGTGTTGTAAGCACTCATCTTAGTCAAGGGTTTTTGGTTTTTTTTGTTTTCAGGATTCCTCAAGTCCTTCCCAGATGTTGAAACACATCTTCATGTGTCCAGCAGCAGATGAGGGCTGCTAGTAATTATTCATCTCATTGTCCATAAGCAATAAAGATGTGTGGACCATAGCAGCTGGATTCTGACAGCTTGTGTTAATGAACCTTTTGGCTGGTGGCAGTCGAATGACAGTTGGTAAAATGATAGAGCTGCTGGGAGGGAAGGCTGGTGTGATGAGTGGGCGATTTCACTATGGGAGTGCATTTGGGGAGCCCAGTGGGCATGCTGATACTGTATCAGCCATCAGGTATGTGTTTTTTTTCCAAGTAGGCTACAAGATGTTGTAGGCCAATTTGATGCTTGTGAGATTCATGCTGTGCTTTGCTCTATTGATGACCTTAATTGAGGAGTACTTCTCTGAACATTTCTGGGTATTAAAGATTGATGTGTGCTGGTTTGGAAACAGTGAGACACTTGTAAATCATGGTTTCAGTTACAGTGGCAAGGACTTCATTTACTCAGGTCTATTCTATCTCAAGTTATGACTTGTGCCTTTTGAAATCCCCTGTTGATGACATCTTGTTGGCCATTTCCAGTAAGGTTTCTGATCTTTCTCAAGTCTACTGCAGGCATTACTGGATATCCACTACAGGCTTATATTTTTATGGGTCCAGTGTATTACCAGAAGCTTAAACATATGGTATGCATGCTTTCTGTCACCTTTCAATTGTTTGATGATGGAAGCACCACTGTTGGAAGATTTTTTAATCTGGTGTAACTGAGCTTGAAATGAAGAGAGGGGTGAAGAATATGCAGTGGCGCAGGAGTGATTATGACCTCTTTGAATGCAGGTGTTGGACAAAATGCATGCCCGAGCTAGAGGTCCTCGAGTGGTGCTCACCAGGCAACCTACTGAAGGAAGAAGCCGAGAAGGAGGTAATTGTGACTTGTGCATGGTTTCAGTCTATTGAAGTTGACTGTGTTACAGGTATGAATATTGAGAGTATCAAGATATTGCCGGTATTTACACATAGCTGGCTGCAGGTCTCAGGCTTGGTGAAATGGAGAGGGACTGCTTGATAGCTTATGGGGCTAGCATGATGATTTTGGAACGACTTATGATTTCCAGTGATCAGTTTCAGATCCAGGTGCATGCTACAATGGGTGGGATGATGTGCCACTTTCCTGAATGCTACTAATTTCCTTGATCATCCCTCTTTTTGATTTTTTCTAGTAACCTTCCTTAAAGGAGGTCCATGTGGAACTAACCAATGGCTTTGGAATCAGGTGTGCACAAAGTGTGGGATGATGGGGTACTATAATCACAAGCTGAAGATTGCACTGTGTACATACTGCAAGAGTGGGGAGAACATGGCAACAATGAAACTTCCCTATGCCTGCAAGCTCCTGTTCCAGGTCAGCCTTTTGAAAAGATATTTCAGGCAAAGTTTGATATGTGTTTTAGGGTGTTGTTGATTAATTCAAATCATTGTTATTGTGATCCTTGGGCAGGAGCTTCAATCAATGAATATTCTCCCGCGTTTGCAACTTTCAGAGGCATAGTGAGTGGGAATCAGTTAACTGGGGCTGGCAAGCAATCAAAGACAGCCATCAGCAGTAGATAATGCAAAGCAATTTGTTTAGGTCATGAGTATGGATAATAAATAAAGTGCTAGTGATTGAAGGGGAACACCTTGTGAACTAAGTGTGACTGAGTGACTCTTTACCCTTTATGGCTACTGTTGATCACTTTTTTATGAGGGGCTTCATTGTCCAGAGATTTTCCCCCAAGTTTTGACCCCCAGGTACCCAAATGGGTTTTTGGTGACCAGTTGATGCCATGAACTACAGCTGGATTGGGTAAGTGGGTAATGTATAGCATGACCATTGTCTAGCATGGCCTATTGGTTAATTGAACCCACAACCATTTGCTAGGTAGCTGTAAATCCCAACCACTTGGGTTCTTGACTTCCATACTTTTAGTGACAAATCCAAGATTAGCAGTAATGTAGTCTTAGTACTGCATGAGCAGATGGAGGATATTGCAGTTTTGTTTGCTCAGTTTGTTAGATTAGTCTGGGGGTAACTAATGCACCTCAATCCAGAAGAAATATATCTAACTCCACACTTGTTAGATGGGTTGAACTAGCTAGGCATGCATTTCCATGTTAGTGAGGCCCTAAAATTATTCTAGTACTTTTATGAAATATATGGTTGCTTATGTCTACATTTTTAAATGCAGGTGCGTCCTGCTTGAAGAGGCCATCTTTAACATATGATTAGGGTGATCAAATGGGCATTTAGTTGGGACAATCACAAGATGATAACTAGGTACTGTAGGGCAACATTCTTGAAATAAGTGGGGGCATTCTCTGAATAGGGGGGCCTAGGTGAATCAGTAGAAGAGGTGCAAAGGAACAAGGCATAATGTGCCTCCTCATCTTGAGGTTGCTTTACTACTGGATAAAATGTGTCCTCCAACAACACTAAAAGAAAGTCTATGGAAAGTCTTTACATTTGTTAAGCTGTTTGCATCCCCACTCATGCCCTGCACCTGTAAATATACCAAGTACATTTCTAAGAGCTGTACCTGTAATAACTTCCTTTGAAATTTGAAAGTCCAGGACTGACGAATTGGACAGGAATCTGCCCTCGGATAGCCATACACATGATAGTGTACTACTTGCATTACACCTAAATAGCAATATAGAGATAGGAGAGTCATGGTTTGAATCCTACTTCTCTAAAAAGTACTACAGCTCTGACATAGAACATCATAGCTGTGATCTAGATTCTGCACAAAAGTTTTAGTGAAAAATTCTACAAAAAGTCTGTGTCCTAAGTTACTATCTCATCTCCAGAAACAACTGGAATGCTCAAGTGATGTAAGTTACTGAAATGTGGCTAGTCAAACAAGTGAAGATACACACATTCAAACTGCAACAAGCTTATGACTAAGCCAAAACATCTTTATAATAATCTGCAAAAAACTTCATGCAAACCATCACACAAACATTTATATTATTTTATTATCTATTATATTTTAAGAAGCAAAGGGTGGATCACTGAGAAGATTTGACAGTATTGTCACTGGAGATTTGGCTGAGCAGATTTAGGAAATCAGCAGGTGAAGAAGCTAAAAAGGCTAGAGAAAATGAAACCATTGAGATGAGACACAGAAGTGAAATGGTAATCAATTCACCAGGTTCAAAAACAGATCATCCAAGGAATGATTGTGCAAAATCAATTAAGAATTATTTGGACAAAAAACATAAGTACAACTATTTACACTGCCATGGACCCTAGACCTTTCACATTGTGAATGGACTAATACAGTTGGCCAGTCAATTTTGGGTAGGACTTTCTGTGTAAGGAGAACCGTGTTCATGAAATCGTCCACTCTGATTGCACTCTGTTATAGACCCAAAATTCAATGCAGGAACCTCAGCATATACTATCAAATATCAGTGAGAGGGATAGAATGATAGGATCTTTTCACATGAATGTTCCAGGATTGACAATTTAGTTATTGGGGCTCCAGAATCTTCTTCTTTTCTTGCTTAAAGGCTGTTGCATATTACCAATCAACTGGTCCTAGGACTACCTGGAGCAATTAAAAATTCCTCCAATTGGGTATTAGGAAACATCACTTAGTGAAGATTCCAGAAGGTGGGTACACCCCCTAGCACTTCCTTTAATCCTTTTTCTGGCCCCCTGTGAGATTCAGCCATACTGGGAACTGGGCCCCTGATCACAAGGGTACGGTAAGTCTGCAGGTAGCATAATGTGAAAGGAGACCAAACCACAGAAGTTATATAGAATACGAACACAACATACACAAAAGCATGAGATAGCTTACCCTGCTAAGCTATAGCTTTCTTCAATCTGGATAGGTGGTAATGATGGACTCCCTTCACTGGTGGGAATTATCTGAGCCTTTGAATCACCAGGAAGAGTACCCTCATCATTTACATCCTGTGCTGCTTGCAATGGTTTGCTGCTGTCACCAATCTTCACTGTGCTGGATACAGTAGCTCCTGCTAAAAGCATAATAAATAATAAGTCCAACCTTAATATAAAGCATAATAAAGTATGTGCTCTAGCTATTTCCAGTGAGTTATCATCTCTTGACTGACAGCATCACAAACAATTCAATGACAGATCATGAGAAAAAAAGTTAATTGAGAAAGGTATTTACCAACTTACATGGCAGAAAAGGAAGTAAAATCAAGAATGGTCCAGAGCACTCTCAAGGAAACACCAAAAGAATAGAAGAGCCAATCTAAAAATTCTTAACAGGTAATGGACTTTGAAATGAGATGTAAATGCAGACAACATCTAGAGCCTTATGTCCTGGGCTTGACAATAGAATCCTAGGCAGAGGCCATGCCTCACTGGAATGCTCCAAGAGCCCAACCTTAATATAAACATTACTATAAGCATAAAGAGCTCTCCATAAAGTTTGAGTCAACACAAAAAGGAATTCTGAGAGAACCTGATACTTTAGATTAATGAGATTCCAATTCATAAAAGCAAACTGCAGGAGGAAGAGCAGGGAAAACACCAGATTTTAAAAATATCAAGGAACAGAATTGCAGCTTGAACAGTTGAAATCAGGGTTCTCAAGTTTCTCTGATTGAAACAAAAGCACTCAGCTGGTAGCTGAAAGGCTCACCTCCAGCGAAAGGTGGGGCTACACAGGTTAGGGACAACAGAAGCATCATACATTCTAATTCCACTACCAATTGGACATAATAACTGGTGAGACAATTGACCGACTCAGACAGCAAATAGCAACTTCTCAAATAGATTCTCAAATTATGACCTTGGGCAAAGCCATGTGGATCAAAGCCTCCTGCAATGAAGGGAATTTTGGGTTTGATGTCATCTTCCTCCACAAGCACTGATGACACTGTGACCTGTTGCCATTCCTGGTGATCAATCTGTCCAGGACTCTGCTCATTTCCGCTTCTGTTTCCTTGATCAAAACTGATCCTTTTCACATGTGCAAAATTTTCAGAGTTATTCTGGGTCAGCTCTCTGTCATGCCTTGGCTGCTTCTGCCTGGGAGAGTCAGCATCTGTGTCTACCTCTGAGTCCCCATTCTTCATTGACACCTACAAAAGATAAACTAGTCAATATGCTGCTGTAAGATCCACCAAAGCATTCAAATTTGTTGAAAAATCCAAAGCCTCACAGAGAAACATGCACTCCAGTGTCTGATTTTAGTGATAGTCGGATTTAAGCAAATGATAATGTGACAGCAATAATTGCTGTGTTTCTCACAAGCTTTTTTCTCAAGAAGAATATATATCTCTCATGAGAATTGAAAAATCATTCTTAACAATAGAAATGAGAAAAGTAATAAAAAAGGACAAAACCAAAATAAATGGCAAAGAGACAGGAAAGACACAATTTTAACCAAGATCAAGGACTTGATTGCAAGAAAGAAGTTCAGGTAAGATTAATTGAGTAACCTGTTGAGCACCCTTGGCTTGGTTCAAGTGGGTTCTGCATCTCTGGGCAACCTGCTGGTGTCTTCTCTTGGCACGAGCTTTGCGATTTTGGAACCAGTTATAGATGTTGGTTTCAGCAATCTGTCCATGCTGTCTTAACTCATCAGCAATTTCTTTAAGGTGCTGCTTGTTGGGGGTGCCATTGTCCTGCTCAAATAGCCTCTCTAAAATCTGGAATTGGATCTGGCTAGGAGTCCACCGCACTCGGGTTGGGGGCTTGTGGTTGGGCGTCCCCATCTGATCATGTGCCAAGTGTTGTTCCCCAATCATGATACCTACCACTCAGGAGAAGAAAAAGGAAGCTGTGTTCCTCAGTTTGCTACACCGGAATGCCTGAGTTTTTGTTGGTGGTCAAAGGAGATAAACTGTTTCCCTCTGCCTTGTGCTTGACCTAACACCATCTCTCACCCTTAAAATCCATACAAGGTCTCCAAAGGACATGACTTTTGGCATCCCAGTAGCCACAAAGGGAAAAGATGCACTGTTAATGCATAAATTGCACCTCTTGAGGTGCCCCAAATGCATCAGATCCACAAAAGCCCACTAACCCTAAGCCCTATGCCAACATTTTAGGGCTTAGTCTTTAAAATACCAATTCTTGAGATATAAGTGTCTGGAAAAAGGCCCAAATCCTGTACAAGGGTTTGGAAAAAGAATTTCACTCTTTCTGCAAATAAGAATGGTGCTTTAATAAGATTTTAGAAAATATTGCTGCTTAATTAATACTCTTTCAATACAGATTTTATCTGTCAATACCAAAGCAAATTCATGATCTGCGTAAACTAACATAGGAGTTCAAGAGAACTACCTAATTGTTCTTGTGAGCATTAGGGTTCTCCATGCGGTAGGGTTTTGGCCCTGATGATCAACCTTGTTACAAAGCTGACAAAGGGTTGCATATACTGAAACCTGATGCCTCAAGGGTCTCCAGTCGCTCATCAGTCCAGATCTGAGTAAATAATATGTGATCCTGGTCAAGCGAACTACCTGATCGTGCTTGTGAGCATTAGGGCTCTTCATGAATTAGGGTTTTGGCACCGAGGATCGACCTTGTTGCAAAAAAATTCAATGTAAATGTATGAATCAAGCGATCTCATGATCAAACACATCTCCACAGGTGTGTGATCATAATTCTTTCTGCACAAAGCTTTAGGAACTGTAACATGTATCTCCAATGGAGGTTGCAAAAGAGCGCAGAAATCGTCGGGTTCAGATGGAAAAGGGAGCTCCATATATTCTAAACAAGGCACAAAAAGAAAGACAATAAGGGGGGAACCAGCTTTTGCAGAGACCGCATGGTCAATAATGAAAAGAACCCGATTCCACGCACAAGGAGGAAGAGGAAATTGTGACCTCCCTATTGACGAATGGACGTAGGGAGGTTCCTTATCTTCCTCCTTGTCGCTGATGCCACACAGACACCTCATGCAGCTGAAGATCCTTGCGCCACTACAGTCTAGGCTTCCGATCCCACAACGACATGGGGAGAAACTTCTTCTTGTGTCTGTTTTCTGCATTACCTCACGACAGAGTGCACCAAATTCTGAAACTTTTAGATCAACATGGACGGATGCAGATGGAGGAAAGAACCGTAATCCTAGCAGAAAAGAGCTAGTACTAATCTAAGGATCCACGACCTGCGAATCCAAACCAATCCACGACCTCCGAGCTACCGACGCGACTTACAACGCAAGTCGGAAGCACGGAGGCGACAAAGAAGGATGATAACCTAAGTCAGATTATTATCATTCGAATTGTGACTTCTTGGATGAAGCTAGAAGTCCCAACCAAGGGAAACGACAAATAAGGATGATAACCTACACGCCTAGGCAGATTATGATATTTCGAATTGTGCCCTCTTGGATGAAGCATGTCACTTCTGGGATATCCCATTCATTAAAGCAATGGTTGGATTAACGGATTCATGTTGGTCTTTGTAGATAAGTTACAGGCTGCACATACCGTACGTGCCTACCAAGTTAGGCATTTTTGCTAATTAGTATTTATCAAATAATGGAAAAGTTTATTAGATGAATGGAGTTGGAATTTCAGTAAAATTAGGCATTTTTTCTTGAATTAGACTAATCAATTGAGGATGGGTGGAATCAACACAAATCAACACGAGGTACTTGGAGCTTTAAGGTGTACATACACATAATTCTCATCAATGTTTCGAGAGGTTTGAGAAACACCTTTCAAGCACTAGCATTTGTTATGTGTGGCATGTAGTCCTCTTTTGTTTTGTTTAAGTTTGAAGAATTGTGCTCACATGGGTTTATTTCTTGTGAAGATGTAATGTTTCAGGATTCATGTTTAGAGCATCTTGAGTGAAAATTGATAGTTTTGCTTTGCAAAATCACAATTGTAATTGAGTGTACTTGTTATAACCCAAATTAAGTTGGGCTAAATGAGCCATGCACCATTGCAATCACATGATACACCTTTCATTGCAAACATATTTCATATCATGTATTTTGTAGCACACAACTTCCACCTAAAATACACATATTTTCCGTTAGAAGAAGCCAAAAAAAATTCCACTCAATGAGGTGTTTGCCTTCAAAGCTCTAATAAGTTAGACACCCATGAATTTAGGATATACAATGTACATCTTCAACAACTAGCAAGCATTTTACAAAGAAAAGACAAAACAAGCATGTAAAAGAAGAAAATAAAAGAGGTTACTATCCATCACACATGCATTAGAGCAAACTTCAATTGTGGTTTACTTCTCTCTTCCCCATATGGTGGTGTAAGTGCATAAAAACAAGAAGCAATGTCAAGTTCTAATTTCATAATGGACCTCCCTCTTTGCCATGTAATAATAAAATGTGGGCACTATTACTTGGACAAAGAAAGATAATAAGACTCAAGAACCTTCATAAAAAAAATAGGAACAAATCAACCAAACTTTTGGAGGTCTCCACCAACATTGGGTGGATACCATTTTAAAAAACTATACGTTAGATTCAATTTTCACAAATGCTTTGAAGTGCTTCACTAGTTTTCTCTAAAAAGAATTAGAAAATTTCCAAGACTCAACAAGGTATCATTGGTTTTTAAAAACAAAAAAACGATTGGTTTTCAAAGTGTTAGTATTCATAAATTTGACAATAGTTATTATCCAAGGCAATTTTCACAAGCTAGTTATGAGATTAAAAAAATAATCAAACCATGGTACTTGTGTAGGTGCTAGTTCACCTAGACCCTACTTGCATTGGGGTTTTCAATATTGTCATCATCCAAACAAAAAAAAGCCAAATTTGGTTAGACATTAAACAATAAATTAAAAAAAAATAAAATCCTCCCTATTTGCAATTATTAGAAGGAACTTATTCTCTAAATATAGCAACGTGTGATTTTTTCCCCCCTCAAAATGTGTCATTTTTTTCCCTTGAAAACTTTTGTACAATTTGCATTTGGTTTTTTCTTTGTCACCATATTGCAAAAATTCTCTCACAAAAAACCCCTAAGTCTTATTGTAGATGAGGATATTTATTAATCCATTTAAATTTGAATTACTATAAAGAATAATTCCATTTAACTTTTTTGAAAAAACTCAAATTCAATTCAATTGCCATGCTACACACCCATATGTTTTATCTAACCAATATGCATTACAATAGATTTTTTTAATTCATCATTTTTTTTCAAAATTTTTAGTACTTAATCCAAGGTTTGTTTTTTCACATTGACAACCTAGAATTAAGTTTGATACCTTGGCCTTTCTTTTCACCCTTTTATCTCACGCCATGTATTAACATTTAGAATTAGTTTTCACACAACGGATCTTCAAGGATTCAAATATCAATCTAGATATCACTAAATGTGATATTTACATGTGTTCAAGGACCAATATTTGAAACAATTTTCAATACTTGCCCAACATTGATTTCCACTTTCACAAGGGACAAAATGACAAAAGGATTTGAGGTGGATAAACATTTAGGACATGACAAAAAGGAAAAGATCAAAACATTGGAGATGAAAAAAAATTGAAAAACATAAAATGAAATATGATGAAAAACAAAATGGTAAACAAGTTGGAGGTGAAAAAAAAATTTCAAAAAGATAAAACAAAACATTAATTTTTTTGACAAACAACATACTGAAAGAAGTTTAATTTTGACCATAAAATGTTATGTATTGTTGCCAAAGCAAGGTTCTAAAAATCCTAGGGTAGGTGTTCTTTTGGTGTTACATGTGTTATAATGAAAATGCAAATTATATTCCTTTCCCCAACCATTAGTAGCTTGTTGTTGAAGGCAATTTTATAGTAGTGTTGTGGAGATGTTCTTAAGACATCTATTGTGCATAATAGATGCATTGTTTCTACTTTGAAATTATTGTTGTTTTTTAAGGTTTTATATTTTATTGCGAAATTAAAAAAAATTCAAGCATATTTTTTTTATAAAAATGATAGATAGACAAGTGTAAGCAAGATATTTCAACTTTATTTGTTATCTTGGTTTCTATTTGTAAAGTAGAAACAAAATTCAAAACTTTTAACCTTTTTTTAGCATCTCGAATAAAATGGAACCTTTAGATCTTCTCATTGGCCCTTCTAGCCTCCCTTTAGTTTTTCAAAAAAAAAATGTACCATATCATTTGGACTTGAAAAAGTACCCAAAAAGTATCCTCCAAAATTATGTTAGTTTTTTAGGGTTGGGGATGAATTTAGCTATGAAAACAAATTCCATTGACCAAAAAAACCTTAGAATGTTCATCACATCAATATTGAGGGTTGGGAAGAAAGAAACATCATTTGCAAAAAACATTCATATACTTTCAAATTGTCAAAAATTAAAGGTCCAATTCAAGTACTTGCAAGTGCATTGGAAAAACATAATTATATCAATTTAGCTTTCGAAATCGATGCCAACAATAATTAAGAAAGAATGTTCTAAAAAAAATGATTATTAAATGACAAATTCATCTACTTGTTGTACCTTTATTTGGAGGCCCCAAGTTTTTGCATAGTGGAACCACTTTTTGGGCTACTTTATCATGCTTTCACCTAAACATGCAATTATTAAGTATTTTGCCTTTGATTTAAATTTGAACTAACATGGTAAGCAAGTATGTTAATCTATCGTATGTAACCAATTAATTAGATTTCAAGATTTTGAACTTCCACATTTTTTTTCACAAATACTTTTTAAGGTTTCCACACACTTTTTCTTGGAAAAACGTCTTACACATTCATACCGTTGTTTACACTTATTTTTTATATTTTTATAAAAATTTAGTGTTGAATATGTCATTGTCATATAATTTATATATAATTGACATATTTAATACCAAAGACCTCCGATATGTGAATAATAGCCAATTGTTTATAAGTGGCATGCCAATTAATGTCATAAACATGCCAATTTTACATGTTAATTATAGCCAGTTATAGACATGTAAAATTTTAATACAAAATTATGAATTCTACATTCTTAAAATGATTTATTTAAAAAAAATACTATTAGTAAAAACAACCAAACTTACATGTTTATATTCATGTAATGCTAGAAATTATAATCAACATTTGTGTTTTTTAGTAGAGGAAACAATTTCTCAAAATTGACTCATGTCTTTTGCATTTTCATGTTGTGTGGGGTGATTCATTTTTGGTAGATACGACATTTCACAAAGTCCATAATTCAACACTAAAATGAAAAAAATCATAAAAAGTCAATGTTAAGTGGGGATGTTGTGATGATTAATGAATTAACAAAATTCAAATGAACAAAAGCTAAACTAAATAACTTTTTGACATACATTATTAAGGAGTAAAATATCAATTCAACACAAATGATTGAAATAAGGAGTTTTGAAAATAAGTTCCAAATTTGGTCATGATTCAATATTCAACAATTATTTGTTGGTTCAAGTTTTTGTAATTTAAAATAAAGTCCATGTTTGTTTTTTAAACATGGATCACATATAGAATCCTTATAAAACATCTTGAGATGAAATAACATTGAAAAATGCATTTGAATTATTATGGACCGACTACAAACAAGTGGAGAATTACAAGACAAGACAAGTTTTATTGATCCATCAACCGGTGTTGATTTGTTGAAGGGTTGTTCCCCAAACTATCTCCTTTTATAACCCTGAACCATACTAGTCCCAAAATATCCTAGGCCATGATATTGTCAAAAGTATCCCAAAATATCCTAGGCCATGATATTGCCAAAAATATCCAAAAATATCCTAGGACATGACATTGCCCAAAGTATCCCAAAATATCCTACGCCATGACATTATCTTCTCTTCAAGCGACATCTTCCAGATGGAGCCGGTTTGTTAGGATACCGTTAGTGAAATCGATTAACTAAGTCTTGGGCATGAACTAGGTTTCCAGCAGGCTCCCAAGTAGCTTCAGAAGGAGGATAACCTCGCCAAAAGACAAGGTACAGGAGTTTTCCACGAATCTTCTTGGAGTCCAAGACCTCCTGAACTTCAAACTCTTCTTGGTTTTCAATTTTGACTAGAGATGGCGGTTCTTGATGACGTTTTGGGATTGGGTTTTCATAAAAGGGCTCAAGTAGGGAGACATGGAAAACATTGTGGATTTTGAATTGGGGTGGAAGCTCCAACTGGCAAGCCATTAGACCAACCAATTTGGTGATTTTGAAAGGTCCGAGGCGCTTGTAATCCAACTTGGCACATGGGCGAGTGGTAGCAATGTTCTTTCTGAAAAGCCAGACCTTGTCTCTGACCTTGAAGTTTGGATGGTCTTTGCATCAGCGGTCTGTTTGCTTCTTTTGCCACTCCTGTGTTAACTTGAGTCCTGCCATAAGGTTTTGTTGAACCTGTCCAAGCCTCGTGGCCTTTTCTTCAGCCGAGGGGTTTATGGAGTCTCCAGGAATTTCAAGGCTGAATTTGGGATGAAAACCGTAATTGGCAAAGAATGGATTGATCCCGGTCGATGCATGTGTTGTGTTGTTATAAGCAAACTCTGCTTGAGATAGTAGGTCTAGCTAGTCGTCCTGTTGGTAGTTCACAGTGCAGCGAAGGTATTGTTCGAATGTCTGGTTTGTCCGTTCGGTTTGTCCATTTGTCTCGGGTGGAAAGCTGAAGATAGCCGAATGTCAACTCCAAGAAGCTCGAATAAACGATGCCAGAACTTGGATGCAAATTGAGGACCTCTGTCGGACATAATTTCTTCGGGGAGTCCATGCAGTCGGACGATCCCGTCCAGAATTAACTGAACTGTTTCTTCTGCCATGATTGACTTGGAACAAGGGGTGAAATGGGCCATTTTGGTGAGTCGATCAACCACAACCGGTATTGGTATTGAATTCTTGGTTCTGACAATAGGGAGGTCCGTGACGAAGTCCATTGCAATAGATCCCCAAGGTCGGTTAGGAATCGACAGAGGCTGTAGGAGTCCAAACGGACGATGTCTGGGAGCCTTGGATCGAACACATGTATCACAAGATTTGACATACTCCCGTAGCAGCTTGTCCATTTTGGGCCACTAGTAAGTCCTTGACACTAGTTTGTGAGTCCGTTCTATTCCAAAGTGACCCGCCAGGGTGTTGTCATGACATTCTCTCAGGATTTTTAGGCGTATAGGTCCTTCGGATACATAAATCAAGTTATTTTGAAGGAAAAGTCCGTCTTGCTGCTCAAACTGATCCAGGTCATCATGATTTGGGTTCCTTGGTTGTTCCTAGAGTTCCTTCTTGATGTTAGTAGCCCAGGTGTTTTCCTCAGTTGCCATCTTGAGGTCCTTGACAAGGTATGAGTCTGGGAGGGTGCTGATTGTTGCTACAACTCGAAATTGTTCGGAGTTGAGTAAAGTTTGGTTCTGCTGATCGTAGGCCTCATCCTTCGCTCGAAGTTCATATTCTGAACGACGAGATAGCGCGTCATCTTTCCCTTGCTGGGTGCCGGGTTGATACTAAATCTCAAAGTCAAAATCAGCTAGGAAGATAGACCAGCGTGCCTGGCGATGATTTAAGGTCCGAGTAGTTGTGAAATAAAGGAGATTCTTGTGATTTGTTAGAACTTGGACTCGATGTTGAGCTTCGGCAAGATACGGTCTCCATTGCTCGAATGTCGTGATGATTGCCAGGAGTTCCTTATCGTAGACTTGGTAGTTGATTTCGGCACTGGTTAACTTCTGTGAATAGAAAGCAATTGGATGCAGCAACCCATCTATTCCAAATTGAGATAGAATAGCTCCCAAGGCAAAATCTGAAGCGTCTATTTCCACAATGAATGGCTTGGCAAGATCGGGATGTATCAAGATGGGTGCAAAGGTGAATGCCATCTTGAGAGTATTAAAAGCAGCCTGGGCCGTTGGGTTCCACGAGAAGGGCTTGTCTTCTCAAATCAGGGTTATTAACGGTGTTGCGATCTTGGAGTAGCCTTTGATAAACCGACGATAGAAGTTGGCAAACCCCAGGAAGCG
>Ga0116227_10003672_pt1 | contig 34002 bp, 23 predicted proteins | sample S1TSphgellanicum_FD_89693 | JGI IMG/M metagenome (GOLD analysis project Ga0116227, IMG submission 89693) | Host-associated microbial communities from peat moss isolated from Minnesota, USA - S1T2_Fb - Sphagnum magellanicum MG | ecosystem: Host-associated > Plants > Peat moss > Unclassified... | reverse complement strand
CCCCCCCCGGCGGTTCTTTATATTTTTCCAATTGCTGCTAAACACCGGTTTCCATCAGATCACACTGGGCCAGAGTGATTCAGCATCCGCCGGCGCACCATCCATCCACTGGATGCCTGAACACCGGTTTCCATCGGATCACACTGGGCTAGAGTGATTCAGCACCCACCGACACACCATCCATCCATTGAATGCCTGAACTTGTTGTGGATGAACCTGAACCTCTCCCGTGCCCAGCCCGCCCGTGCTGGCCCACCGTCACAGACAGACAGACTTGCTGAATTAATATATTATATTTCTTTGCCTTTGGAGTTCAAAGAGGGTGTGTAAATCTACTCTTGGCACACCCTTCATTGTTTTGATAACTCAACATAAGTAAGAAATGAAGAAGTTATGTAATTTGGAAATAAGGGGTCATTTAAAAAAATATACACATTGTGATTTGAACATGTTTTGTGATTCTTTTGCATCATTCCTTTGCTTCTAGAATTCAAAATTATTATGAAAACCAAATCTTTAAGTAAATAGATGTCACCCCAAGAACAACATGGCTTAAGGCTCTCTATTGATAAGAAAAAAATTAATGGCACCCATTCTTGAATATGGTAAGTTGAAATGTTTTCTAGTAACTAGTACTCCTCCGCCATCACAATGATGGTAAGACCTTCATACAAACATTTTGGAGAAATGGGTGCCAAGGAGTAGTTTGAAAACAACGTCTTACCAAACGAAGCTTGTGTAAGACACTGCAAGGCTTACATAAACAAGCCCCCCATTTAGTTTGTTTCTTTTGCCTCTTGATTCACGAAATTGGTTAGGTTGAATATAAATTACAACTTTAATGCTTTGTTGAAAAAAAATTAAAACTTGAAATTGACCTTGAACCCAACTCCAAAACTGTACTAAGTAAGGTTTAAAGCCAACTTTGCATTGAGTTTAAAACCAATTGATCTCATAAAGCTTATAATTGTTGATTCAATAACCAACAATCTAATAGTTAGACTTGACTTCAAAATTGAAGGGTTTTAATTTTTAAAAAAAATTCCCAGACTCAAAATTTGAAGGTCTTCCATTTATAAAATGTATATAAACTTAAATTTAATGGTTTAAAAAAAAACCTAATAACTGGTCAACATTGGTTTAAACTAGTGTTATGTGGTTATTCTTTCTAAAGAGAATTTCCAAACCTAGTTTTGGTTCTTAAAATTTTTGTGCAGGTTCTTTGGGTGTGGGTTTAAGCTTAGTTCTTCCCATTCAAAACCTTAAGATTCTAATTTTAACACATTTGTTCAATTTCACTTGAACTTTTAACCCTAGTTAAAAAATAAAACCAATTCCATGTCCACATTACCTTATGAGAGATATTGTATAAATAAATTTTTTTATAACAAATTAAAATTGAGGTCTATATAAGTATGAAGTTCAACAAATAATAAAAACTAACATTTAATTTTAAAATTGAACCTATTTGTCAACTTTTCAAAAGAAATTAACTTGTGTATTTTAAAAACTTGCCTCTATTTTCAAGAATGTTTTTTCATGGTTATAGTTAAAAATTTAAACGTAACAAAAAATTAGTCTTAGGATCCAGTTTTTGTGCCAATGCCAACAAAAATGTGTGAATTTGAGTCCGAATCAAAACTTCACACTGAAACACCCACTTTTACAATTGCAAAATGAATACTTTCACAAAACCACCTTGATGCACTCCTTACTCAACAAAAGCTTTCCCATTGTCATCTAATGTGTATGAAAGTGTTGTGGTTTGGGAAAGTTGAATGTGAATGAACAAAACAAACAATCTTCTTTAATAGATATATTAAATTTTTGAATGACAAAAAATTCAAAATCCAATATATCTTGCACATTATGTTTGAAAATATCAATATCACCTCCATAAAACCATACTCATTGAAAAACAAAACAAAGAGCACACCCCAATTGTCTTATATTTTTTAGTTTTGATTTTATTGAATTTTCAAATGACACAATTGTTTAATATTGAATACGTCTCACACTCTATTTGTTTAAACATTATGAATCCATTTTAGTGCATGAGGATTCATTGAAGGTTTTCAATTATACCAAGAATGTCATATGGGGTACCAGTGTGATTGTTTGGGAGTTTTCACTGTGACAAACAAAACAAACAAGCAGCCTTCTTTAATAAATAGATGGCAATTTAGCCAAATGCCAAGATGTTTAATTTTAAATATTTCTTTTTCAATTAATGTGACAAGGGGATGTTATGCATCACACACATGCAACACAAGTTGATTGTTGCCTTATGACTACCAATTAGGAATTACCATGGGCCTAACAATTACGCAATGTGCACACCTATGGGCCAATGCTTGTTGGGTAGCTATTACTTCAATGTTATATATATATATATATATATATAAATAATAAATTTAATTTAAATGATCAATTCCCCCTTCTTTCCTTTTCTTGTTGTTTTATTTGTTTTTAAATTCAATTTTCTTTCTTCTTCATGTTTTTTATTTTTTTGGTTCTTTTTTCCCCCTTTTTCTTCCTAAGGAGGGATTTTTTTTTCCTTCTAGGTTTTTGTTTCATAGAATTAAAAGGAAAAAAATTAAATTCATTTTAAAATAAAAATTTAAAATATATTTTTAAAATGGAAAATAAAAATACAAATCATATGACCACCAAGGTTTTTTTTCAATTTGGTGAGGTAGGTGGACTTGCAATAATTTACAAGAAAAATTAGCCAAATTTGGCTACAAGTCAAAGATGTAATTGTTTTTTTTTCAAGAAACTTGTTATATTCTGGTGAACTATTGTTCTTATTGTCTAAATACAATGAATTCATTTTTTTTAACCTCAAGATATGATGATTTTGGTACTTTTTTTTCACCAAAATCCCTTCTATGGATTTGCATTATGCACAACCCTTTTTGTCCACTGGTATTCAAGAATTTGTCAAAAAAGAACATTGTTAAAACCATGATAACCAATGTTGGTAAGTATCAAATTGTGGTTTAAAAATCATGTACTTGCTTAGTATCATGGTTTTTAAAAAAAGGTTACATAAACATTTGAAAAATCAAAACACTTGTAAAAGCACATGTTTTGTTTTTCAAAATGTTCATTTGATGTTCGATTTCGCCATACAAGGTGTCGTCCATGTATACTATTGCAAAGTGCAAAAGTTTTTATGTGTAGGGTAAATCTCCAAGGTGGCATTTTCAAAATAAAGGAGGGACCTAGGAGAAGGTGGTGTCCAACTTTGGTCCTTCCTATTTGGATTGTCCCCACCCATGGGTTTTACCCATCATAAAACATGAAGGCAAATCTTGTTATGAACCTAAACACATAAATCCTAGGAAGCATAGGAGGAAAGTTTTTACATTGATCCATCTCATTTTTAAGGAGTAAGGTTATTTTCATTCTATTATGGTGTAGGCATACTATCCCTTTGGAATTCATGTATAAAATAAGTTTATCTTTAAAGTAACCTTGGTTGTGGGCCCTTCTTTTATTTTGATTTTTTTCATCTCTAAATGTTGATTTTTCACAAAGTTAAACAAACTTAGGGCAAAAAGAGTAGTTTTCAAATAAAAGAAGGCGAAAAGCAATAGTTTTTTCATGAAAGGGCATTTATTGCACAATATTCATAATAATGACAACAAAAATATTTAAAGAAAATCAAATATTCAAAACTCAAATTCATTTTTACCATCAACCTCCAAGGAAAAATGAGTTTCAAATCCTATTTATTTATTACCAATGTATTTTTATGATGTGAAGTGTTGATTTCACCTTGAATTCACCCCCTTCATGCAAAAATTGATGTTCTTCATCTTGAATCTTCTTCTTTTTATGAATACTAGTGCGGCCTGTGCCATTGGCCCAAGTGCCACCACGTCCTCAACTGATTTTTCCTTCCAAAGCCTGGTTTTTTGGAATTTATTTGAATTTTCAGCAATAGAAATCACTTAAAAATCAATATCTCCCACATTCTGAATCCAAATCTTACCAAATAAATTCCATTAAATCCTGCTCATCAAGATCTTTCCAACAATGCCAAAGGCACATTCGAATTCCTTTGAAATTCTCAGCTAGGATTTAATTTAATTTTTAGTGAAAAAAATATTCAATATTCAATAACTTTTGCATCGCAAGTCCAAATGTCATGGAACCAAGCCCATGCAGACCTCGTCAAGAGCTTTCCAAAGACATCAAGATTACAATCTGAAGGACCCCCATTCGATGGATCTCATATACAAACAAAACAAAACAAACTACATTCCTTCATAGATAGATGTCCACTACAAATACACTAGGATTTCTATGAGAATTTGTAAAAACGTGTCAAGATTTTTGTATCATAGTTGGAAGGCACCTTGCAACCCATGATTTTTTCTACATGTGCATGGTAGGCATTTCAAAAAAACATAATACCCACTATTGTGAGTATTTTTGAAATGTTAGGTTTTGTTTTTTAATTTATTCCCATGATACCCAATGGGTATCACAAGAAAATAATCTCATAAGTCTTTACGAATAGTAAAGTCAAAGGTAGTAGTCTTTACCAGAATTGGGCCCATGTTTAGTTCCATGTCGTGTGAACCCCTATTTTGGTAAAGCATGGTTTTAAAATTTATTTATCATTTAAGTTCTATCTATGTAATATCCCTCCTCTTTTTGGGGACATATCTTCATGGATATAATGTCCTTTGAATGATATAATATCCGTAAATTATATGCAAATAATTTTTTTGGGGGTGTGCTTTACATATATGTATATATAGGGGAGGGTAATGTTGGTGTGGGCATTACATCATGCAAAGCTAGGGCAAAACACAAGGTCTCATGTGTAAATGCCCACATAACAATCAAGAATTGTGTTGATCCAATAGTTAGTAGGACATCAAGGTGACACTTGCATGAATATGATTTCTCATGTCCTAACGTTTCCTCATGTTTATTCATGTGGGATATTTCATGTAATCACCTTACTTCATGGGAATGAGAAATTGTGCCTATGGAGGTGGCCAATTAATCCATCAAATTTTTGGTAATTTGGAAATAAATCTTCCATCATCTATTTTAGAAGGAAGATAGTTTGTTTATTTTGTTTGCCATTTAGAAATCTTCCAAACCATGGCACCTCTTGCCACACTCTTGTTATTGTTGGGAAGCTTGGAAGGCCTTTAAAGACTAGGGGTGCACTAAGTTGATTTCATTAATGGTGAAGTTATTGAATATTAAACAATTTTTCAATTATAAATCCGTTTAAATCAAACCTAAAAATTATAGGGGAATTTGGGCCCGCTCACTATTTGTATTGTTGGAAAGCCCTGGGGGGGAGGGCCAAAGTGAACCAGCACCCACCAGTGCACCATCAAGGATGGATGATATGTGATCAGGAAACAGTTCTCTGTTGGGTTCCAGTTCCCTATCTAACCATGGTGGTTAGCTCAGTTGGTTTATTAACTACCTACCAACTAAATAGGTAGTAATAACAGCCCCTACCTAGTAGGTATAAACTATCTACGTACCTAGTAGTCCCCTATTTTGTTACCTACCTGTCTATATGTTAGACCTACTTCTTGTAGAATGGGTTATCAAGATGAAACTGGGTAGTAACTCAGTTGAGGGTCATCCACAACTGAGTCATAACAGGCATCCAGTGGATGGTGCTCTGGTGGGGTGCTGGTTCACTGTGGCCCTGGGGGAGTAGGATTTAATGAGATGAATTAGAAAATTTTCAGACTTAGGGTGCAGGAGATATTGAGTTTTGAGTTTTTTTGGGGTCATTGGAAATTCAATTAAATTTTTAAAAAAAGTTTTGCCAGGAAAAATTAGTTGGGTAAACCAGTTCTCAGTTGAGGCCAACGGCATAGCTTACAGTAGTACAGGCAATCGTCGGATGAGAAGAGAATCGTCGGATGAGAAGAGAGTGAGGCTCTGTGGAGTTGGAAACGGTAAAGACAGATCTTCTGTGTAAAAGATTTTTCGAGGCTGCCTTTCTGCGCTTGGGCAGGATTGAAGAAGGCGCGCGACAGTAACCCACGGTGTGAGCGACGCGTCGCAGGCCAGCGACAGCAGCGCGCGTGAAGCAGGGCGAGGAGGAGGAGGAGAAGAGCGCTCTTGCTGGACTTGCTGCTCGATTGCACTCTTTGCTGCGGCTGCATCAGAAATATTGTTCTCTCCTTTTGTCTTTGCCGCCCACTTTCTTTTTATTCTTTTTTTTGGGGTGCTTTTTCGGTGTGGGAAGAGGGCGGTGGTTTGCCTTGCTCATTTAGGGAAGAATTGGGGAAGATTCGGGCCTCGAACGATAGCAAAAGTTCTGTTCAGAAATGGAGGCGCCTTCGTTGCTGCAGCAACAGGCGTATCCTCTGATGCATTCGCAGCTCCACTCGCAGCTCCACTTCCAGCAGCAGCAAGAAGCGCAGTACCAGCAACAAGTGCAGCAAGATAGTTTCGGGACTCCCATTTCGCAGCCACTGCCTGGCAACGTATTCAGCAGTGGGGTACCTGTCTTGAGTGGCCAGAAACGTGACAACTCCGGCACACCTGTTACTCAACCTTCCCAAGGTATTGAACTGCCAACCTATCTCCTAACTGGGTTTTGATTTGCGGTCCGTAGAGTCTGCGTTGAAAACAAACGCAGAGAGATAATAGAGACTTCTTGTACATTCGGTGGAGTCTCTTTGCCTGGCTTTCTATTGCGATGTTGGCTATGGGATAGGAGATTTTGGTCACGCTTCATCTGTCCTGAAGTGCTGTGGTATGCGGTATCTGGTAGTCGAGGAAGGGATTGGCGTTCCTCTTATGTTTTCTTTCTTGTTCGTCCTTGATCTTGACTCTAGGGTTTAGCGTCAAGACCCGCGAGGGACTACTCTTAGCTCCACGAAGAGAACGCTAAGGAGTTTATACTGCCGAATAGCTTGCCTACTGTCGAGGACTTCAGTAGTCCCTAAAATATTATGTATGTTATGGACAGGTTTGTAGCTAGAGGTGCTTATCTATCTAACTATATGTGATTTGTTTGGTTGCAAGTCTCCAAAGATGTTAAGCCCCCAACAGTAGCATACTCTCCTTTGCAATAGGGGTGCTGAGAAAACGGTTAGAAACTAGTAGCTATCAACGATGTTCCATTGAATAATTTTGCTGGAAATGGAAGGTGTAGCACTCAACCGTTTGTCTTTTATACTTTTGTAAGTTCAGTGCCCTTTTCTTGGCTGAACTCAGCTAAAGCCAGTTAATACATCTGTTGAAGGAAGCCTTCTTGTAAGCTCTGGCCACAATGACAGTTTCTGTAAGTTGTTGGGAACTTAGGTCTCTACATTCATGATGAAGATGATGGTTTAGCACTTTCTGAGTGATGCTTGCAAGGTTATAATGACACTCATTCTTGTTGTATATGTGTGTGTTTTTTTGGGGGTTTTTTTTGTGAGTATGGATTTTTTTGATTCTCATGGGAGTTATTTGTTTTGGTTTGGCCAGAACTGTCAAAATGGTAGTGTTTATGTGATTTTGTGTTTGCAATCCCTTGATATTTTTGTTGGGAACATATGTCAATGCAGAGACTGGTGGAGTGCACTATGTTTCAAGTTTCAACTTAAGAAACACAGTTGTTCTTCCATGTTGGCTACTTTCTGGCCAATCTCATTTGTCAATTAGCATTGTGAAACTTGAGGTCAAAACATCGTGGAAGTTCCAGTGCCAGTTATAGAATGGCACAATGGAAGTTGTGGATTCTGTTGTATGTTAAACAACCCTTAGCAATTCTGGTTCTCTGAAATTGTAAGTTCTGACAAATTCACAGTACTTATGGACATGTGTATCTATATATATATGTATGTATGCATAGTAAACAGCACTTGGCTTTGATAAACCAATTGGGAATGATGTGTAGAGTGTGGCTGGATGGCAGTAGTTCATCAGCATTGCAGCAAGTTTCTCTACTTGATGTGAAGAAAACTCCACATAGAATGTGGAACCCTAACATGTAAGCACTGATAAGCTCATTGTTCTCTCCAGATGCTGCAGATGGGGGAATGTTTGTTAAGCTATTTGTTGGTTCTGTACCACGAACTATTTCTGAAGAAGAGGTACAGAACACTACCTTACATTTTTGCAATTCAGATATAAATTCTTTTCTTGGGAAGCATGTCAAGATGATGTAACTAGCACATTTTGGGGCTGTTCTCAAGGTCATGCTCCATACTCAGCTCATTGAGATTGCAGGTGCGGCCTATGTTTGCTGAGCATGGGCATGTTCTGGAAGTAGCAATCATCAAGGATAAGCGCACTGGGATCCAACAAGGTATGTCTCTTGATGCTCTTTTCACATATTGTGGATATATCTGTATGTTTTGCATTTAGTTACTTTTAAAATGCTTTCTGACATGTTACTGGCTATTCAAAGATGAGTGAAGAGAGTAGGAATATGCTCTATTTGTTTTAAATTAGATCTATTTGGTTGGCTTAGTTGGCAAACCAATCGCTGACCAGGGAGGGGGTTGGGAGAGGTATATTGTATATGATGAAGATGTGTAATATTTAAGAAGATGGATTAGACATCCAGTTTGGATAGTGTAGGTCAGCTTGTTTTAGGGTAAGATGGGAGTCTTATCATAGGAAAATTCTCCAAGCTTTCAATATCAATGACACTCGTTATAAATGCAAACAGCCCATCTTGAGCCCTGATCGCCTCAATGTGTATGTGGAGTTTGAATCATGTGTTTGGTTGGTGTTTGGGTGGCTCAAGTGAGTGTGGATTGGATTATTTTTTGTTTTGGCTTATGTGAATGTTGGCAAGCAGTTATGGATGTTGACAATAGTGAAGTACCCTGGTGATTGTCATGTGATTTTGGACATCAAGATTGTGAATGACATCAAAATTATGCTTGTTGCAAATCAGGCAATTTCATGTATGATGCAATGCCTATCTATTATTGGAGGGTATTCCAATTGAGAGATGTGTTACTTAGACAGTAGTCAATTCACTAATTTTGCACTCACCCAAGACCCACACAGCATTTCCATCTGCTTAGGGTTTATCCTTAGTTTTAGCCTGGTAGGAGAAGTATACTATGTGATCAAAGATCTGGAATGTCACTGAGAAGATGTGACCCTGGGCTTGTATCTGTGGAATGGTGCTGCATGACACACTTTACTATTCACACTGAGTTACAACAGCTTTATTGAGTGAGTAGGCTTGTGTGTGTTACCAGTCACTAGTATGTGCAATCTCACACATGGTTCCATGCAAGTGGAATGCTGATATCTTTGGATTGATACTCAAATGTGTGAGGTCATCCATGTTGACATTATCCTGGATGTATCTGCAATTTCTACTCATGTTAGATGATTGAATGCAGACCTTTGAGCTATGCATGAGAGATTTGCAATGGCTTTTCTTGAAATCAGTCTACTGTTGTGCTTGCATTGATTTATATGAGTCAGTTGTGTAGATTATTGATCAGTGTCATCTGAGGTGGATATTGTTGATTCACATATAGCTTATGGTTTCAAATTCCATCAGTTTGTGGATGATGGCATTGGTTTCTTTCCAGTGGATGCACCTCAATGAAAATTTGTATGGCAATGTTTAGTAATATAATTTGTGGATATTCTTGAGGTGGGGACTTATAGTCTTTCTTTGTCACTATATCAAGTTTGTCAGTTGGCCAATCAATGTGTGAGCTCCTCCAAGCAATGTTTTGAAATTAGTTCTATTGTACACTCCAGCACATCCTCACAGGGTTGTACTAAACAAATGGATTTGAGTCATCTAGTTGATCAGTCTGCTTTGGTGATTTGTGGAACTGCAAACATACTTGTCTGTCAAATGTTCAGATTTTCAGCTGTGACAGAGATTGAACAATGAGAAGTCATTAAAATTGAGAAGACAGGCCATCTTTCTACCATTTCGGGGTGCATTCAGCAAGGCCCTCATATATTTCTGTCTATGAGCTGAAGATGGAGCTATTTGCTGTATTCAACAAAATGGCTATTTCACACTTTGAAAGTGATAGTTCATTTTGCAGGTTGCTGTTTCATCAAGTACAGCACAGTTGAGGAGGCTGAGAGGGCCATAAGGGCTCTTAACAACCAACACACTCTACCAGGGGTATGTTCTCTTAGTTGTTTATGATTTGGATAATGCTGTTGGTTAATTTAATCGTTATTGGTTCTTCATGGCCCAGTTCACTACCACACCTTGTTATTGAAACCACTAAGCATTCAAATGGACCTCCAGGGTGGTAATCTGCTATGAAAAATTTCTTCAATTGTGATACTGTTGAGCTTTGCAAGTTTTACTCATGGTGTTGCTTTTGTAACTCTTTCCAGGGCACAGCTCCAGTACAAGTTCGTTATGCTGATGGAGAGCGTGAACGACTTGGTAGTGGTCCCACATTGCCTTTCTGGAAGAAAGGGTTGCTGGTTTTGTCACCAGCATTGCAATTTGTAACTTCTCCTTGAAGATAAAAATTCAGCATGTTTGTTGTGCACACCTATATTGAAACCTGCATGGAACATTGGTCTTGTAGCTTGCATTGTTTGGAGTGTGGCAAAAGTAACTATTTGGACACTGAAGGTTGGTTCTAATCGTCTCTGTTGGTTACTTGGTTGAGTCTGACATTTTGCTGCATTATGTGGCAAAGTGGGTCTTGAACTTTTGTGCATGCTCCTATTGGACTCATTGCAGGTGCTGTGGAGCATAAGTTGTTTGTGGGTTCTCTCAACAGGCAAGCATTGGAAAAAGAAATTGAAGAGGTAAGCTCAAGCCATTCTTGTAGGAGCATGAAGTGCTTGTGAATTGTGGCTGGACCTGAAAATAGGGCTGTTTGAGTGATTGATTTATTCCTCTGGTGTACAATAGATTATTATTCATGGAAGTATTAAGTGGCTTAGCTGCTTCTTGATGCATTATGTAGTTGATCCATCTGTTGCCGTGTTCTACTAGTCACACATACAAATTTAATCCTCCTCTCTGAAGCAAGTTGTTTGCTTTATAGGCACCAAGAAGTGTTGCTATGAGTCTTCAAGCATCTTTCCATCTGTGGTTGCAGATTTTTTCTCCATATGGACGTGTTGATGATGTATACATCATGCGTGACGAACAGAAACAGAGCAGAGGTCTGAACGGGTTTCCATATTTTGCTTTCAGAACCTTGTTGCAAATTTCAAATGAACCTCAGAACATCAGATTTTAAAATGGAGCCTTTGACAGACATGAACGTTGACAGTGGCTCTTTGTTGAGTCAAATTTAAGTTGCGTGCTTATTTCTGTCACATATTCATCAGGGATTAAGCAGAATGAGTAGGTGAGCAAAGATGTTTTTCAGGGAAATTATGAATGGAACCACATCAGCTTTTTAGCTGGAGAGCAGGAAAAGTTTTTGTATTCAAAAGTTCTGCATCATCTCCTGTCACCACACAGCTAGATCTGTCCAATTTCACTTATCTGAGATGATTCAGGTTGTGCCTTCATCAAGTATCCTCAAAGGGAGATGGCACAAGCGGCAATTAATGCACTGAATAGCCTATATACAATGCCAGTAAGTTTTAGATATTTCCAGAAATGTCTGCTTTAGCCTCTGCATTCCTGTAACTTGGATTGCTGTATGTAATATAAACATGAAGTGTTCATGATGTGTAGAATGACAGGAGACCTTTGCAATTTAATTTTTTCGCTGATATTAGGCTTCTGAAGTTGCTAACTGTGTTAATGCCCCATTTTCTATGATTAGGGTTGTGATCAGCCATTGGCTGTACGCTTTGCAGATCCCAAAAGACCGAAGGGGGTTGATGCCAGGTGTGTCTTACATCATGTTCACAGCCTTCTCCTTGGGAAATAGGATAGTCAGGGCTGAGGGTTCAAGTTTTAGGTCCATTCAGATAGTAATGTGAAAGTCAACTACGTACACACAGACAGGGACTGTTCCAAGTTACATTTGAAAGCAGTTCTCTCTTTGTTAGTGATAATGAAAAGATAGAAAGTAAATGAGTTGACTGCAGTAACAGGTGTTCTTGGACTGATCTTGTAAAGCTTATGTCCAGTCCAGTGTTCTTCTTGTTTTCTCCAGAGCCCCCTATTTTCTTCTCCTAAAGGTTCTTTTCTCTTCTTCCTTATGCTTATCTTGTGACTTTGACCTCTTTGTTATCCCCCCATATACTTGTATTGTCAGATAATTATTCTTCATTGTAGCTGTTTTTAGGAAGATTAGAACTGTGACACATATCCTCCATAGCACATTACCTTGAAGATGATACAGTCACCACTGTACAGGGTTTCACTCTGAATTTGTCTGCTTCTAGCTGAGGAGATAGGTCTTGTGATCCCATATTTCCATGTTGAAAACTCATCTAATGAATGTTCCTCATCTTCACATGACAAGCTAGTCCTTTCAACCTTGGAAGAAGCTTCTTTCTAAGCTTTTGTGAGAAATATCACAAACATGTCTCTACTTCTGGTTATTAGTCTAAAAGTTTAGTTTTTCTTTTCTTTTCCAACAAATTGGAATTGCTCATGTGATTCCTTTTGTCTTTGTCAATTACCATCATCTCCCTCTCAGATTTAATGTGACTCTCTTGGAATAGATCTCAATTCAGTTGTCATTATCTTATCTTTACCTTCTCTCTAGATCACCTGTGTTCTTTGCTCTGCCCTTTCACCTCCCTGATGTTCCAGGTATAACTGTCTTCTGTGGTATGGCAGAAATTGACTCTTACTAGAACAGTAAGGCCCTGGCTAGACATACTGGCACATAAATGTTCGCTCACTTGGCCTATCTGGATAGACCTGGTTTCTGTTAGTATTGGATACATTGTGTTTCAAATCCATCACAGATGGTAGAGTGACTACTTAGTGACTACTTATAATCATTAGTTTGCTGTTTTTGGCCTTTTGCAATTGTGAATACACTCACTCAAAGTTCAATCATTTTCTGTGTTTGATACTTGAATAGCAGGGTTGGTGGTCCTGGTTTTGGGGGCCCAGGGTTCAGTCCACAACTGGGACAAGTGCCAGGAGGACTCAGGTGAAGAGATAGCAGGTTTACTCATTCTAGGTCTCTAGCTGTATAATTTAGAGGAAAAAGAATCTGACCACATTTTGAGTTTAAATGAAGTGGTTGGCAGACCTCCCTGTTTCTTTTCCATAACAATTCTGTGCTTCTGGACAGGACTATGCCACAACCACAAGTGGGGTACTCAGCTGCTCAAGGTTCGCCTATGGGCTGGAGACCAATGGGTGGGCCTGCTCTGGGAACCCCACCTCAAGCAGGGCCATCCCCATATGGAGCTCTTGTGAGTCTGAGAGGAGGCCCTGCTACTGGGGTTCCTCATATTGTATGTTTCAGATCTTCAACAAATGATTGTCCTGCATCTTGTGAATTTGAACTAACAGGTTCAACCTGCCTCTGGCAGCAACTTTATTGGGGTTGGTCATCCAATTCTAACTTGGAATATTTTGAGGAGGAAAGGAAATGTCCTAGTCAAATTTTGTCATGCTTCAGTGACCTCAACTCTGAAAAGATAGGGAGATGGAATGTAGGGAGGAAATTTGATGGTTTACGAAGCATTGTAAGAGGAAAGTTCTATTCCATGCAGGGTGGTATGATGAATGGCCACCTCCATACAATTGTTCCAGGACAAATGCCTGCTCCAGGGATGCTGCCTCAGCAACAGGTAGGTTGCTCGTGCAACTAGACAACATTTATTGTGTGATGGTATTGTTTTGGGCAGTGGGTTTTGCCAAAGATTGGTCCCTCACAGATCTACACCCATGATTGTGTCTCTGCTTCCCTGTATGTTTGTGGATTGGCTGCATAAAGTACTTATTAGACTTCTATAGTTTATGAGCCAGCAGAGAGTTTTGATATGCCCATTTCTGTAACTCTTAGTGTCTCTCATGGTCTCCAGACAAGCCAGGGATATTACCAGGTTCCTCAACAACCATATGTGGTTCAGCCCCCTCCACAACTGCAACCACAACAGCAACAGCAACAGCAGGCCTATGTTCAGATTCCCCCTTCATATCAGCAACCTCAGGCTTATGGCCAGATGCAGGTTATTTCTTGCCTATTTTTATGTATATCTTTGATGTCTTACTCAATGTTTCCACCAGAATGCATGTATCCCACTCCCATGACTCTTTTAACATCCTTGGTGTAATGTATGTGAGTGAGGGACTTTTCTAATCTACCTGATTGAAAACTCTAGTGGAGAGTTTGAATGTTTGATTGCTTAAGGAACATTCTTAAATGTTTTTCAGGTTCCTGCAATGCAGCCACAATTGCAATCACAGCAGCAGCAGCCACAGCAGGAAATTGTAGTGCAATTGCAGCCACAGCAGCAGCAGCGCCCTTTGCAGGCTGTGCCTAAACAGACGGTGCACAGCCAATCCTTGCAGCCTAGCCAGGGTCAATCTCAGCCCCAGCCACTGCCACAGGTTCTTAAGATCAATTGCACTTTCATATTCTACTCACTTCTCGTATTGTCATATAATATTTTCACTGTGTCTGTTGAGTGTGGGAATCAAACTTTTGTCTTGCTATCTGCTAGATGAATTCTCAGCTGCTTACTGTGACCTTATCTGCCTTGTTTTGGGGGGATAAAAATGTTCAAGCTGATGGCTGGGGGAGAGTTTTATCTACATAGTATGGTTGCTACTCTCTAGTTGATGCGTTAAAATGCAGATGTGCAAGTTCATTTGTGGGATGCAAAGGTCCTGCTCTACTATTCTCTGGTAATGATTTACATTGGCGGGCTGGCTTGTAGATGTATTATCAGATTCCTCTTGTCCAACCTATACAGCAGGTATTACATATTCTTACCAGGTATTTTTGCTTCAATGTGCAGAATGTTTTTCAGCATCTTTCCTGGCCAATTGTTGCTACTGGTCTGTGTCTATCATCCTTATATGAATTAAGAAAGAAGGCAAGTTTATCAGGGTTGAAGAGCAGGTAAAATCATGCAGGGATATGAAGTAGATCATAGACTGGTCTATGTATTATGTCCTGGTCCTAATTTCTGAGGGATATAAGAGACATCAAATCAGACTTGAATGCCATGGAACCCTGATGATATCCAAAAACATGTCACTTCAGTTTTATGCGATTGTTTCTGTTGTGCAGCCAACTTGGATAGTTCCGGTACAGCAGGCACAAACAGTCATGGCTGTCACTGCTCTGTCATCACCAGCTGCACCAGCAACCTGTGAGTGGACTGAACACACCTCACCAGAGGGTTACAAGTACTACTACAATATAAACACAGGGGAGAGCAAGGTACCATTTCCTTTGGTTGTGATTGTCTTCAGAAGGAAGCAATCAAATTTTTATTTCACCATTCCATTGCCTGTCATTTTTGCACATTTAATGTCTCCAAGAAGGCTGATATTTATGTCAATTTTGTCATGATGTCTGGCAGTGGGAGAAGCCAGATGAGCTAATTGCTGCTGAACAACAGCAGAGGCAGATCCCTGTAGTTACTGTAAGTTGAGCCATTGCAGTAGATTTACTGTCGCATGATTCCTTATCTGTTGATGAGGTAGTCAGTGACCTTTTGATGCTCCATTTTCAGTTTCATTTTCTTGTATTGAGAAGCTGTACCTTGTCAGCCTAAAGCATGTTTGGTGGGCATCAGAGTGGGTTCCACATACTGATCTGTAATCAAGTTGGTGTCCTTTTGCCAGAATGTGCTCATACTTGGGGCATGATTTTCTAGTGGTAGACCTTCAGTGGTCATATATGTTTTTGAGACTTCTTGTGAAGCTTTCTTCTGCAGCTTTAGTACCACAATTTCAAAGACTAATCAATGTCAGTTGTTTATCTACATTGCAGCAACAATATTCTGGCTCTGCTGTTCTGTCACAGCATCCAGTCCAGGTACTTGTTATCCTTTGCTTCAACTTGAAGTTTTTGTAGCAATTATACCTGCTTGATCTGATGCACATTATGGCTCTTGTAGGTAATGAATTATGGGCATGCACAACCCAGTATTGCACTTGTTGAACAGCCTAGGCAACAGGTACATTCAAACTTTTCAGTTGGGATTCTTTCTATTTGAAATTATAGATGTCCATTTTGCCTATTTTCACTTATAACTCTTGACCCCAGTTCACATATACTCATTTGTTTTCTATTTACTGAATACAGGCTGAGTGGTGAGTTTTATGTTGTTGAATCCATATATGAAAAAATTCAGTTGGTGTCTCTTTAGTAGCCTGGGAAGTTTGTGACTAGTATCAGGAATAAATCCAGCCTCAGACCCAGTTTGAAAGTCTACCTTGCTCATGCTTGGTGTGGTAATTGCAGGGTCCCCCTGGTGCCAACTTGTTTGTATTTCGCATTCCTGATGACTTCACAGATGAGAACTTGAAAGAAACTTTTGCCCGTTTTGGTAATCTTCTCTGGTCCTCTTGCTTTCAGCGATGGCCATGGTCACTGTGGTCAAGAAGTGGTCAGGAAGTATCACCACTCTGACTGAACCTGCACATCTCAAGTTCTTGAGGGGACCTAAGCATTTCTTCAGAAGTCAGGTCTCTCTAGGCAGCTCCTTGCCTGTGGAGATGTCATTGAGCCATAACCACTACTGTGGTACAGGACTACTCAAATACAGAACACCATGGTGAAAATGTGAATGAGTTTGGGGGTGATCTTCTGTGGTGCTGCAGGTAATGTCATCAGTGCAAGGGTGGGTGTAGAAAGGGAAAGTGGCCGGAACAGGGGATTTGGGTAAGTTTTTTCCATTCTAATGAGGGTTTAGGATTACACAGGTTACTGTGTATAATTTAAGTGCATGTAATTGATACATGGAATGTATTGGCCAAAGGAACAAAGCACTCAGAAAAACTGGGAAAGTATTGTATTACTGGGAGTTCTTCTCTCTGGTGCATCAGATTCTAGGTCTAACATTGCCATGTCTCCATTCACCAATAGTTCCTCTCTATCTCACTCTCCATTTTCTGCATCTTCTTCCTTTGGATTAGTTTTATGTGAAGAGTTTTCCCCTTCTTTAGCCCTTCCCTTTCATCATCTTTAACTTGTATATTCAACAAATTGGACTTCTCTTTCTAGAAGAGGTAGTCTACTCTTTCCAGAAGCCTGAGCAGGTCCAGCCAGTGCACACTGGGTCAAACCAGATCATACATGGGTTTGTTGAACTGGATCTGTGTTGGCCTTTTGGCTTAGATTCTTGCTTCTACAGGGGTTAGCTAAAATGAAATGAAGCTTAACCCACAAGCTTGTTGCAGCTTGAATGAGGATGGCTTTTTATATTAGCTACATCGCTTGAGTACCTGGAATTGTGACCGACTTTCTCTTGCTTCTGGCAACAGAAAAATCAAGACATGGATTTTTGTAAATTGTTTGCCCGCAATTTTGAGCAGATTTATTTACTTATCTACACCCACAATTAGGAACTGATGAAGTCAGTGCAGAGTAATGGCAACTAGTCACTGCCATATACAATGAAGGTGATGGTCTCATACTTTGTGACACTCACAAGGTCAGACTGCACTCAATTCTTCTAGTGTTTGTTTTGTTTTGGCTAAGACTGACATAACAGTACCTTCAAAATGTTATTGTGGAATTTTTCCGCTATCTCATCGATGCAGATCTGAAGTGACAAGTTGAAAAGTTCCTAAAATGGTAGATCATGGATTTCATAGATTGCATAATGGGCTTAGAGTGTTGGGGTATAGATGATACATTAAGAATGATTCCAATTCTTTAGGTACAGTATCTGATTGCGTAGACAATGTGGGGATGTTTGGAAACCTGCAGGACTTGGTGATGGCTGCCACATCATTCATCCTTGCTGTGTCTGACACTCCATTTGTTTCTTGTTTCAAGGTTTGTGAGCTATGACAGTGCAGCAGCGGCAGAATCTGCCATACAAGGTCTTAACAATGTTCCAGTAGGTGGTCGGAGGCTTAAGGTGCAGTAACCAGCAATCTTGGTCCCTTTCAGTTGTGTTCCATGGTACATCTGGAATGTAAAATTGGACAGAATTTTGTACGGAATTGTCTTAGCTCCTACAAAACAAACTAAGCCAAGGCACTGTTCTGAAATGTTTGACAGGTTGAGAGGAAGCGAGGAGAAGAGAATGGAGTTCAGGGTTATCAACAACAGCCATACTGAGCTCCAAAACCTCTCTATCATAGCTGTAGTTGTAATTGATTCAATCAACTGAATCAGTTGGCCTGCTAAAATCCATCACATGCTTTATGCAAGGTTGAATCTATGTAGTTTTGAAGTGTACATTTATAATTTTGTCAGTGGCTTACCTTGTAATTAAGAGCTAGGTGACATCTCACAGGAATAGGGAAACTTAATTGTTTGTTTGATGGTGTGCACAACCAATTCACCAATTTTGTGATATTTCTTAGGTTTTTCATGGCAGCTTGATGTGTCATTGTTGTACTCCAGTCCATTTCTTTTTGGATTACTTTCAAAGGCTACAATAGAATTTGATGTCAGACTTTTTTTTTCCTTGGATTGCTTCCAGGCTACCAGTTGGACATGAATTTGACATTGTCTTCCTAGTACAAAATTGGTTATGCCATGGCAGTCTGACAAGCATTCTTCATACTACAGAGGTTGACAATGAGGTCATGTGAAGTCATGATACCACTGCTGCATAGCACAACTGCACTTGATCCTTGCTCATGAGCTATTTTGAGTCATTGATCTTTTCTGATTGAACAGAAGGCACCAGTCTTCTCCCTAAAATCTAGCTGATCTGCAATTTTTCTATGGTAAAAGAAATTTGTTTAACCACCACAATCCATGCCTGTGCCCCCAGCTACCACAGACCCCATAAGAAAATTGGATCCAAAGGGTTCACTCAGCTGTATAGGGCAGTATGGCATCAATTTGAACAAGGAAAAGACATTATTTTGCATCATCAGGTGCATTCCAATGCTTCATGGAATACCATTGCTCAGTGTGGTAGATACAGTAACACAGCAGGTAATCCAAAACATTCTCCTTGCTTCCTTCCACAGATGACTGAGGGAGGTGTGAAAGAATTCCTATTCTCTTTTTGTTCCGATATCAGTGCAGATATGCTGGACACTCTTTTGCAGGAAACTTCCTGCAGTTTGAAGACTCATGTTTCAACTCCATTTCTATTCAGCAGTCATACTACTGCTGGACTACAGGTGTTACTAAGTCTTATTAATTGACAAAATTAAAAATCCGAGGTGTTTGTATCTAATACAGGAAAACAGCTGACCATGGTACAGATGCCCCTGTTAACCTTTCAGTTGGCTTCATTGAGGGCATTTTAAATAAAACCTTCTCCCTTATAAATGGACTAGACAGAAGCCCTGGCTGGCAATGCTTTACTTGGTCGTGTTGTCCCATTAGTTGAGCCATTCATTACCTCAGCATGAGCATATGGCATCAACATAAATGGTTCCTCTTCAAACACAGCCCCATTCTCTTCCAGTATCCTTGCCATCTCCTCTTTTGTAAGACAATCAAACTCAAGAAGATGTTCTACCAAAGCATCCAAAACTTGCTGATTCTTCATTAACATTTCACCAGCCTTCTGGCAGGCTGTATCATACAGCTGCCGGATCTTTGCTTCAAGTTCATATTCATGATCATCCCCCATGGCAAGTGCACTGCTTGATTCCTCTGTGGAGTAGATTAAGGGACTGTCATCAGGTCCCCACCCAAACTCCAACACCATGCGTGCTGCAATCTCCTCTGCATTCTCTATCTCAAATCTGCACAAGTTGTTGTTCTCACCAAATGGCAAAAGCAAGCGTGCTGCTATGTAGGGTCCAAAACAAAGAACCAAACTCTTTTCAAAGTAAGAGCGAGTCATGGTCCCTGTCTCTTGATACCCTCCTTCCAATCGTTTTGTTAGCTTGGTAAATGCAATTCCCTCCCATGAAGTTGGGTCAAGCCATATTAGGTCCACAGAATCAAAATCAGGGAGGAGGAGAGCTATCAAACCACGGCCAGCTGCCCACACTGCATGTGGGAACTTGTACTCCCTGGTCCAAACAACATCAGGATCTCGAAGCTCAATACCAGGCTGTGTCTGTCCAAACACATCCATGTATTCAACAGCAGCATCCATGTCCTCCTTTGTCACTCCAAGGTCAAGCCAATTAATCAACCATTCATTCCAGCCTTTGACCAATTTAGAGTTCTTAATCCACTTTGGTGTGATGGAGCTAAATGTGGCAAGCCAGCCAAGAATGCTGGAGAGCTCTTCATCATCAGCTATTTTGTACCCAACAGCATTCTCCTCCAAGGCTTTAGGCACATACTTGAGTTGTGCAGGTGTTAGTCCTGCTGTCTTATCTGCTACATCTGCCCAGTCAACAACATTGACAAGCCTTGAATCCATGCTGTCTTGGGCAACTTTCTGTAAAATCTGCTCCCGCTCACGTCGATTAGGCATGGGGAGCTGGATAGTGCGGTCCATGCGTCCAGGTCTTCGTAATGCTTCATCAATTGCCCAGGGCCTGCTAGTGGTTGCTATCAGCACTACTCCCTCTTGTGTCTCAAAGCCATCAAGCTCAACAAGAAGTTGATTGATGAGAGATTCATGGTCCTGCTTTCTTGTATCAGATGTTGCCCCCCGCACACCTGCAAAATGATCAAAGTCATCCATATATATAATCAAGGGTGCCAGTTCTCGAGCAGTTTTGAAAAGTTCGCGTACATTTGAAGCCCCTTGACCCACCCAGGCACCTCCTTCCAACTCTGCCCCTTGCAACTCTATCATGGGCACCCGGGCTTCAGCAGCAATTGCCAAAGCAAGAGTACTCTTGCCCGTTCCAGGTTCACCAACAATTAAAACACCACGGGGAGGTCTGGCTCCCATCTCCTTGAAAAACTTTGGGTTACGTAAAAAGCTGATGACCTCATTAATCTCCTCCTTCACAGTGTCAATACCTGCAAAATCCTTCAATCGAACCTCAGGGCGCTTCACCCTTTTCATGTTGTCAAACACATTCTTGATTGGATCAATAATATCCTTCTTGGTGTCAGCATTAATCTCCTTCTCTAGCTGTTCCTGCTTTTTCTCCTTCCATTGGACCTCATTCATGGCAAGTTTTCTAGGTCGGATTGGTGCCAACACAAAACGCAGCACAAACTGCAACAAAAACAAGAGAGGCATTCCCACAACATAAGTCCGGACAGGTAGAGAAATCCACCATGCTGGAGATCCAGTGCCCTCACCATATCTGGCATCAACTTTCTTTTGAGCTTCTTGTTGCCACACCATCAGATCTGTAGGCTCCGCAACTTCTGCTCCTTCTGGCAAGTCAAAACCAAGGGCTACTTGTATCTGCTTGGGAACTAACCTGTGGACCAAAGGGAAACCAAAGCGGATCATGATTTCCTCAAATGCCTCACTCAGTGTTTTAAAATACCATGGCCTCACAGTGCGCAACAGAGGGGAGTTCCAGACATCTTCCAACATCCACCACACCATTTTGAATGGAAGCTGAAAGAGATTCCATACTGGCCACTCATCAAATGGTATCCACATGAACTCAGTGGAGGTGTAAACTCCTGATGTTATCATCTTGATAAACAGTGTATCAAATCCCCCAGCCTCCTCAAGAACTGCATCTACAGCTCCAATATCCACAACATACTCCCTTTCATCACCCTTCATTGTGAGGTACATGATGGCACGATCATGCCGAATGCGAGCCTTTCCCACCAGCTTCTTTGTCACAGCATGTGAGGCAGCAAGAGGATCCATTTCCCAGCGTGCTCTCTTCTCATTATACCAGGTCTTTGCCATCACTCTATCCCTTGCAACCAAGATTTCTTCCTGCTTCTCAGCAACATACTGACGTCCAATATCTGGGTTGTCCAGCAAGTACTGTTTAAATTCATCCTTCGTCTCTTTGCGCCAAGCCTTCCATCCAAGTGCTCCTTCTAGACCTGGCATCAATGGCAGATTTGTATCTTTCTCGAATGAATCATCAATGTTGAGTTCAGGCAGTGGAAATCCCCTCAGCACATCTTCAGCAGTAGCTTTTATTTGGGTAAGTTCATCATTCCCCCCACCCTTGCCCAGCCGCTGCCTGACCAGTTTTTCATAAAGAACTCTCAACTCTTTTCCTTTTTCTTGTTCTTCTTTGATTTTGTCAAGTAGCTCTTGGGTCTCAGCATCAATCTCAACCTTGCGTTGCTCCTGCTCTTCAATGCCAACAGCAAGAGGCAACAATGTTTGCTCCCGTGCTGTGTTGGCAATCTTTTCCAGGTCCTCAATAATTTTTGCTGGCACTGTTTCTTCAGCTTTGCTGGTGGTATTGGCAGATTCTCTTCTCAGCCATTGCTGATAAACATCATCAAACTCAGCTTCACAGTGGTCCTGTACCCTGGGGAGGTCCCCCAAAATCATCCGCCCCACCTTCAAACGGTTCTTCAACATCTCAGCCTGCAAATCCAGGATACTTTGCCACAACTTAATAAATTCCGCCTCTGCATCTGCTACTGCTCTTGTTAGGGCTTCTTCCTCTTGCCACTTATCATCATCCTCTGCATTGAGTTTCTCCAACTTTTTTTTAGCACTCTCATACTCAACCAGTATGTTTTTTGCTCTATTGCCAACTACAACCTGTTCCCTCTTCAGCTGGGAATTCAAGGATTCCAATTCCTTCAGCCTTAACCCTGTCATCTGTCGGCCTTCTACTCTTATCTTGCGAATTGCTTCCCTCACTTTTCCATAGAACACACTTTGCTGGGCTGGCCTGCGACCTGCCACTCTCCCAAATGCTTCAAGTTCCTTGAGCTTCTGGTCCACATGCAATGCTGATCGTATTTTCTGTTCCCTCTCTAACCTTTCCCTTTCTGCTTCCTGCCGCATCTCCTCAGTCTCCTCTCCTCCTGTCTCTTCCACTTCATCTGTGGCATGTCCCTCAACCTCTCTTTTCGATGGTGTCTTTTCAGAGGCATTTTTTCTGGCAGAGGAAGAGGTCATTTGAGGGGTTGCGAGGGCTTTTTGAGACGTCCAAGTTGGGCCAAACCCTAACGCTGCAAAGATCACAACAGCTGCCAATGCCTTGCCCAAACATCTGCTGAAGAGAGTAACACGTTCTCGCAGATCATTCCGTGGAACTCCCCTAATTTGTCGCAAAAATCCACCGGTTCCATCTCCAGTCACCAAAGTAGGGCACGGAAGTGAGTCGGAAGAAGAAGCATGTTCTCGTTGCTCTGGGACATGGATGCTTTCACTGCTCCGAGAAGCAGAAACGGTGCACCACGAACAAGAAGAAGAAGGAGAACAACGAGGGCAGGCATCCACCCTATCCACATGCTCAGCTTCTTTTCTCGGTGTTTGACAAAATACTGTAGAGGAGGGTTTAATGAACCTAGAGCAAGGTGAAACCAACGAGACGGCGGCCAGAAATAGCTCCCGCTGCCCGAAAGACGATTGCGAGAACCTCTGTTCCCGAGATCTTAAAAAAGCGAAGCAGCTTCCTTCTTCTCTTCCCGTTCCATGCGTCCTTGATCTCGAACCCGAGCCGTCGCTATAAACCCTAGAAGAACAGCAATTGCGTCGTGACGACGATAACAGCGGCAATTTCTCCTTGCTATTGCCGCTACATCGTGAGAGCTGCAACGGCGGATTCCTCACGCTGCACGGTCCGAAGAGCGAGGGAGAAGTGACACATAAGCTGTTAACACTCATCCCTCACCCTTTGCCGTTCCTGAGGTTTCTCCTCGCCTCCTCCAGCAGCTTCAAAAGTCCTCACACGCACGCGCACGGACACACACACACTCTCTCTCTCTCTCTCTCTCTCTCCCTCCCTCTCAGGCACTATCAGTTGGTTAGAATTATATGCACAGGCAGTGCGCTTTCTCGAAAAACCGAATAAAACATTACTTAGTTTCTCCCAATTCAACTGCGTAGAGGTTTTCGTGCTCAAAGATCCGTGCTGCACACAATCGCCCAAATCAAAAGCCTCGCTCGATGCAGCAGCGAAAGCATCGTGTTCCGTGCAGCAACAGGAGTTGCTGCAATGGACGCTAAACCCTAATGAAGGAGCACAAAGTTTCGGCACCTGGTTTGAACTTTGAACCAATCGGCGATGGCTTGTGTGGATAGGACTCAGAAGCCACGAGGGGCACCTCGTTTGTTGAGACTTGGGACTTGGCCCAGGTCCCACGACGTCTCCAGATCCATCATCCAGGTGTCACGTCACCCATGCAACAGGTTTGATGAGTCCACCCCCTGTTTCAAGGGGCAGTCTTGAGGAATTGTCCTCTGAAGCAATAATTGCGGGCGACCCGAAGATATAGAGGGTCAATCTCACTTATCGGGGCTTTATAAGTAAACAACCACTTTGAGACTTCATGAAGCCACTTTTGTCAATCTTCTTTCTTTGGTTTAATTAATTTTTGGCATTTTTCATTGCCAAATTCAGATTTAATAACTAACTCCTATTTTTGGTAACTTTCCCATTTAAATTGTGTGATATTAAGTGCAATTGATTGAAAGCTTCTTCCATGTATTGGCGTTACTAGTGGCCTTCATGATATGATGAGCAAAGAATAAAAATGATACCATGGTTGAATGAAAAATCAAAATCATCCAATGTTTGGTCAAAGAATATAAATCACATTAAAACCTTTTATTGTTTGTTATGTAAAGGTTTTTCAAGGTCATGGGTTTCATAAATTGATATGTTAATTTATCATGCAAAGCTCTTGCCACTTGGATAGTCAAGAACTAGAGAATGTATCCCAAGTTTCATAACCTTCCATGATAGTTCATATCGCATATTTCTCATCTACACTAATCAAAAAGGTTAAAGGCGCACCATGTAGGTACAACAATTTACTTTGTGACACATTTCACAATTTCATAACACAAAAAGGAGGTTGGCATATCCTTTGAAGGAAATGCATGGATGAAATGGCATCTTGTTGTCAATTTTTGACTGCCCAAATACATCAATAGCTATCTAAAAAATGTGGAGTCTGAAAATGTTGTTGGCATGGTCAAGTGATTTGGAATGTGCAAACCTATAAATTAAACTAAATGTTACACATTCACAATCACCTAGCTTTCACAATGAAACCGTCCATTGACGATGAAACCTTTCATTATGGAAGCAACACAAGACATTTAAAATGATGTTGGAAAGCTTTTTCCAAGGCCTATAAGATAAACCCTTCAAATGTTCAAATTGGAGTTCATTTGAGAACTTATGAATTACTAAATGTTTTATGATAAGATATTCATTTCCTACTGGTAGCAACTACCAACCAAGAGGAAAGCCAACTTGATGATAGCCAAACAACAAGACATAGCTTCAAACATGAATACTACATTACCAATAAAAGGTGATTAGTTATAACCTCTCAAATGAAAGGGGAAATGGTCAGAACAAAGAAGAAAGATTTTTAAGGCATGATGGGAAGGACCATATGGGAGAAATATAAAAATTGAAGGAAAAGAATAACTTTAGTGGAGGAACTATTCAAAGAATTTTGCTCACTTTCTTTTGGGGTGAAAATGGGAAAATAGGGCCATGCATTGAAACTTTCAAGGTCATGGAAATGAATGTGGTTCTTTGAGTAATTGACATGACATGACATTATTTTTTTGGAGTTGCAAATGTTGGAAATATTCTTGCATGTATGTGTGTACATGTGTGTGTATGAACTTTTGTGTGCATGCATAACATTATTCCTTGTTTTAGGATATAAATTGTTTGCATATGTGTGCAAAGTTTTACCAAAATAATTATTGGATACATGGAGCTTAACACATAGTCAAAGTTGATGCCTTTGTCATTATGGATATGTGGTATTTGTAATAATGGGGAAGGGCAGGAATCCAACAATGATGCATTTTTATTGTGTAGGGTAATTTGAATGTAAAAATGCATTATTAACACACATGATTCAAGTCATTCACAAAACAATAAAAGCAACATTAATGTGTGTAAACAAACTTTCTTTATAGTATGGAAAACCAAATCACATAAGCTAGCAATTATCGAGGTCAACACATAATTTTTATCATTTTTTTCACCATCTTACACCTTAAAAATTTAGGAAATGAAAATGTTTATTTTCCATAAGGACCATAAGCTTGGACCTAAATGCATCATGCATTTTAAATAATCCTAGTTTATATTCAAACCCAACACCTTGTTTATTATTATTAATCATGATCAAATGTATTAAACCCATGACAATAAAACTTCAAACATTGTTTGATTTTGGTGCATATGTATGTATCATTGACAAGGAGTCAATTGGACAACATAAGTTTGGCTTTAATGAAAAAAATCCACTACAACAAAAGTTGTCCTTGTATGTCAAATGATTTTCATTGGATTTTGGATGAATTCACTAGTCATAGTGAACATGATCTAGTGGGGATGCAATGAATTCACTAGTCTAGTGAATAGGGATTAGTGAACCACATGCGCATTTTGTAATAGTGATCACACTAATGGCAATTGAAATCATTAATAATTGGAGTTTCTTTTTACGACTTGTGACACGTGAAACCAAGGCATTGGAGATTACCATTGAGTCACACTCTAGCAAAATTGTTCTCAATATCATTTCATCTTCAACAAACCCTATCATCATTGGGTTATATTTGTTCATTTTACATACTCCATTAGTGGATTGGCATATAAAAAGTCTTCATTTTGAAACACCAAAGGAAAATACATTGAAATGCAAAGCCTTTTTCTTAAGCATTTTTGGAAAAGACCATGATTATCATTTAGGTTTGTTTAGAAATGATCTAAAAAGTGATCAATGCATGTAGATCCTCAAGCACGATAAAAACCTTGATGGTAACAAGGGTGCAAACATTCAAGGACTTTGTTTGTGGGAATAATAGTTTTCATGCAAATTTGTAAAAAAAAAGAATGTGCATCATTACTATAAAGCACAACTCTAGTGCAAATTACACCCTTGTTGGAATGCCAATCTCCACTTTTGAATGGCTTTGAAGCATTTGTTGAAAAATTTGGTGTTATTTTTGGAAATTCGAACACAAAATCAATAACATAAAAATGAGGTTTAATTCATTAGCCTAAATCATTATGGTACTTGAAAAAATAAATAAGTTCACCTCACCCTAGTCATTTCACTTTGGTTAAAGTTATGTCTCTACATGGTCACTATGTAATCATCATGTTTCATTACTAATTGACATAATTCACTACTAAATAATAATAATAATAAATGCATTTCCCTTAATTTTATTACTTTAAATGCATTAAATTATTTTATCTTACATTATAATCCTTTAGATTATACCCTAGGTTATTTTGTGTTATTTTATTTTAAGTTTAAAGAAATTATTTTAAAATATATTATCTTAGATTATTCAAAGTTATTTATAGTCATTATATTTTATCATATTTTAACTTATTCTACTTTAGGTTATTTTAGGTTATTTAACCCAAACTTAAAATAACCCAACGTAAAATAATTTACAATATAATATATTAAAATATTCGAGAATAATTTACTTCTTAACCTAGGCTTATTTAGATACTTACGTAACCTAAACCTACCGACCTAGCATAGGTAGGTAGGGCTAACCTAGGTAAATAAATAAATAAGCCAACCTACTAACCTACTAGGTGGACTAGGCCTCCTTAAATTAACTATAAATTGTCATGTGTGTCCTTGTAATTCAATAAAAAATTAACCTAGAAGTTGTCATGTGTTCCCTTTTAATTTAGTAAATATTACACTTTATTAATTTAGGCTAAGCTCCCCTATGCTAATAAACATGCACTACAACAAAAAGTATCCATGTACACATTATAAGAAAAGTTTCAATTTAAGACTATAATTTACAATTAAAATCAAGTTATAACCAACATGTACAACTAAAATTCCATTAGTTGCATAAATGAAGTTGCATGCAACATTTAGTTGCAAATGATGATTTAACATGATGTCATCACGTTCCACATGGATGATGTATATGGTCAATATATACACCTTCATCTGTTGACCATTCGTATAAAGTTTGCAACTATTCACCATTATTTGCAACTATGTTATAATCCATTACAAAGTGCCATGTGGCAACATAATAATTCTTTAAAAATTATGTTTTAAAATTACATATTAGATTTTCATCATCTATTTTGGATGGTGTTAGATCATACCACGTGGCACAATAAAAATTTGCCACATGACATGTTAATTGAACTTTGGCCAAAATACATTTTAATCAATATTTAGGTAGGTAGGTATGTAAGAAGGAAAGTAGGTAGGAAAAAAGGTAAATAGAATTAGGTAAGTAGGTGGGTAGGTAAGTATGTGGGTTAAAAAGTAAATATGTAAATATTTTTATTTTATTTTAGGTTTAACCTTTAGGTTTAAGCTTCTTTCATTGGCTCATCCCAAATTACACATTTTTTAATATAAAAATGTAAAGCAAAACACTTTCCTTATATACTTTTACAAGATGGAAATGGAAGAAAAAGGATATGGGATAATTTTTTTAGTTGCTACCTAGTTTGTGGTTAAGTTGAAATTAATTAGTTGCAACTAAAAAATTTATCCCATATCCTTTGTCTTCTTTTTCAAGTTTGTAAACTATATATCTAATAGGTAATTTACTAACTAACTAATTAACTATAACTAATTGATCTACTAACCATTAAACAATTGTTTATTCACTTACCAACCTACCCACTACTTATTACCACTTACTAATTATTTAATAACTAATAATAACATAAACTATCACTACAACAAAAGGTGTCCTTGTACGCCAAGTGATTTCACATGATTTTGAGTGAATTCATTAGTCTAGTGAACGGGGATTAGTGAACTGCACCCACATTTTGTAGTAGTGTATTTAAATTATACATAAACTAATAAATTATTAAATAATAGTAAACATAATTAATAAATATATTAATTTAAATACTTAACAATCAGTATATTATTACTCATAATAATAAATTATTAATTAGTTAATTTCTATTATTATTAAATTATTTTATTATGTTATTAATTAAATAATAATTTATTAATATATACTATGTATTAACAAAATATTTAATTAATATTTAACTAATAATTATTAATTAATCATTTGTATTAAATGATTGTTAATTATCTAGCAAAAATTTTATTATTATTAATTAAGTAATTAATTAGTAGCATAAAATATTTAAATTATTGGATAATAATAAATTTCAGTAATTAATAAATTTATTAAGTAATCTAATTTAATTATAAATCATAAATTACTACTAATAAAGTAGTTATATATCATAATAATTTCTATTATTAATAATTATTACTATGAAATAATTAATTATTTTAATTTTTATTAAATATTATTTATATTAAATATAATAGGTAATTCTACATACCTAATTATTTAACTATTTGCTTACCAATTTGCCTAGCCTACATAGCCACAATATATGCAAAATTTATATTGGATAAGCCTTAAATATAATATAATTAGATTCTTGAATATATAATTATAGCTTTAACATATTTTAAAACACATTTATATATATCAAAAGTATATGTACATCACATAAAAGTAACCAAGATGTAATTATTTTTGTAATTTATTGGACATAGAGGCCCCTTTTTGGATGAAAAGACTAAAACTTTAGTCATCATAGAAGGATGTAAAATTTAATAGTCACAAATTAGTTACACCATAGTTGCAAGAAAAATAATAGATTGAAACAGATGGTGATTAGTTATAAAATTCCAAAACATAGTTACAAATAACATTTTAGTTACATATAGTCACAAATTGAATGGTTGCATAATATAAGATTTTATTCTAGTGTTATGACAAAAATGTTCTTATGTAAGTTTTTTTGCAACTACAACTAAGATTTTTCCTACCTATGGTAAGGATTTTCCCTTTTCCTTTTGTTTCATTATGTATCAAAGAAAGGTTAATGTTGTTGGCTAATGAAGTCTATTATCAAAATATCTATTAAGATGAATGCCTTTTCAAATTAGTGTTAAGAAGGTATACCTATGGCAAATTGTGGATTGCCATGACGATAATGACAATTGTCATGCTGAAGATTTTCTAGGGACATCATAATGGTGGTGAATATACCTACATTAAATCAATGTCTAGTGAATTGAAACTAATCGGTTATCTAGTCTTTCAAGTCTAATAAGAGGAGGCAATTGTCCCACATAGTTGATTTTTAATTTGGTTCATAGGAATAATAGTCAATAGAATCCATTGTTGCATGTGGATTAAGCCATCTCCTTTTGCAATTTTAAGGATTACATGTTTCATGATTCAATGGATCACATTCAATCTTTTACTATTGTTGCAAAACATTTGGGGGTTTACTATTGTTAATTGTTTAAATGATTTAAGCTCTAATTTGTATAGGGATAGATGGCATTGTGTGCATGTTGGAACCATAACATGCATGAATGATCAAATTGGGTCGGTCTTTTCAATGGGTAATGGCTGAATAAGTGTGAGCAACAATAACATTCAATGTTTTTTCTATTCCGACAACATCATTGAAAAGGAATGCATTATTGTAAAATTCTTAGGAGATTTGTGTTGTTTTGGATGTTTCTAGTTTGCAAAATTGTTTTATTATTATTAGACTTATTTTTATTTTTATTTTTATTTTTTGTGCATTAAAGGAGGCAAAAGATAGCAAATGGACACTAATCAATAGGTATTGTCATCATGACATGACTTTTTATCTTGAGTTGGCAAAATGCATGACATTTTGGAAAGTTGGGTTTTTTTCAAAGAATCAATTTTTTTTTAAAAATAATTGTAAGATTCAACTCCTTCATGGTTCCAATTTAGGGAAATTAATAGACTATTGACTATTGGAATGGTTTCTTTGTGCAATAGTCCTTTGTTCACCACTAGTGAATGGAGGTTAATCTAGTCGTTTTAGTATATACCATGACATTATGATTCAAAGTTATTTGTGTTGGTAGTGCACCATCCACCACCTAATTTTATGTGTAACTAATAGGATGTTTATATAACATTGTGGTCTATTTATATAAGCAAAACTTACACTATTGGGGACTTGCCAGACTTAATTTGATGCGATGTTTATGATTGTCTCAATTGTTTGAAAAACAAAAATATTTGCTAATAGTAAAAAACTTGGAATTGTAGGAAGGAAAGTCGTATGCAAATGAAAATGGATTATTTTTCATAAAATTTTTAACAAAGGTTACAAAAAAAATGAATGAACTTTCCTATGAAATTGGTATGTTTCATCAATATATTTCAACGTCTATAATTCTTACTATTTCACTACTACCAAAGTGGGGTGTAATCTACTAGCTTAAATCATTATGGGACATTAAAAGTGAAATAACTTCATTACATTTTATTAATTTCACCTAGTGAAAATTATTTCACTATAATATCATTATGTAAACATCATGTTTTATTACTAGTTAACATAATTCACTATTACAATGTACTATAGCAAATAAGTTTATTTCTATGTTTTTAAAAATATTATCTATGCTAGTTTATGATATACCCTATATTATTTTAAGTTACTTTAGTTATTTTTAACTTATATTTTATGTTATTGTACGCTATTATAAATTATTGTATCCTAAATCATTATATGTTATTTCAAGTTATACTTTAAATTATTCAAGGTCATTTTATTTTATGTTATTATAAATTATTTTATCCAAAGCATAATAACTTTAAAATAATCTAAAACAAAATATAATGACTTAAGGTAAAAATTACTTAGAATAAAAAATAATAACCTATGAAAAATAATTTCAAATACCCTACAATATAATAACTACAAATAGCCTATGATATTATAACATAGAATATCGAACAATAATTTATAATATAATAATCACCAATAGTTGTAATATAACATATAATAACCAACAATAATTTATAATACAATAACCATTAATAACCATTAATAAAAATAGCCATTAATAACCACCAATAAAATAACCACCAATGGCTTATAACGGAATATTCACTAATAGCCACTAATATAATAGCCACCAATAACCATTAATAAAATAGCCATTAATAACCACCAATAAAATAACCACCAATGGCTTATAATGGAATATTCACTAATAACCACTAATATAATAGCCACCAATAACCATTAATAAAATAGCCATTAATAACCACTAATAAAATAACCACCAATGGCTTATAACATAATATTCACTAATAGCCACTAATATAATAGCCACCAATAACCATTAATAAAATAACCATCAATAGTCATTAATAGAATAACCAACAATAGCCATTAATAGAATAGCCAACAATAGTCATTAATAGAATAACCAGAAATAGCCATTAATATAATAGCCACCAATAGCCATTAATAAAATAACCATCAATAGCCATTAATAAAATAGCCATAAATAGCCATTAATAAAATAACCACAATAGCCATTAATATAATAGCCACCAATAGTCATTAATATATTAATCACGAATAGCCATTAATAGAATAACCACCAGTAGTCATTAATAGAATAACCACCAATAGCCATTAATAGAATAACCACCAGTAGCCATTAATAAAATAACCACTAGTAGCCATTAATAGAATAACCACCACTAGCCATTAATAAAATAACCACCACTAGCCATTAATAGAATAACCACTAATAGTCATTAATAGAATAACCACCAATAGCCATTAATAGAATAACCACCAATAGCCACCAATAAAATAACCACCAATAGCCACCAATAGAAAAACCACTAATGACCATTAATAGAATAACCACCAATAATTATTAATATAATAACCACTAAAAAACATTAATAGCCACAAATAGAATAGGTACCAATAGTCATTAATAACCACTAATAACATTAATAAAAGAATAACCAATAGCCATATATTGTAACTGCTTAGGATTGCCAAAAATAATCTAAGGTGAAATAATTTATAATAAACAAAAATAATTTAAGGTGAAATAACTTTCAATAGCCAAAAGTAACTTATAATAGTTACAAGTAGTTTAAATTAAAATAATTTATAATAGCCAAAAGTAATTTATAATAATTATAAATAGTCTAAATTGAAATAATCTACAATAGCCAAAAATAACATAGAACAGCCAAAAGAACTTACAATAACTGAAAATAACCTAAAGTGAAATGAGTTAAAATAACCAAAAGTAATTTACAATAACTACAAGTAGTTTAAATTGAAATAATCTACAATAGCCAAAAATAACATAAAGTAGCCCAAAAAATTTATAATAGCTGAAAATAGCCTAAGGTGAAATAAGTTAAAATAGCCAAAAATAACTTAGAATAACCAAAAGTAATTGAGAATAGCCATAAATAGCCGTAAATAATGTAGGGTGAAATAATTTCAATTAACGAAAAATAGTCATATAATAATTGAAAGTAGTTTAACATAGGTAGTATTATTATATTAACAAAAAAATCCATTTATTAAACTTATTTTTTTCAAAAAAATGATCATTGAAATGTTATTGAATAATGATATTCAATTTTTTTTTTTTGTTCAAATGATTTTAAACTTTCAAAAGGAAATAAATGTAATTGTGTACATTATTGAATTTTCTTAAAAAGTAAACTCGAATCATTTCATTTGAACAAAATCTCAATAAGATATGAATTTTTAAAGTTTATGTTTTTGTAATGTTTATAATGAAGTATTTGATAAATAAAATGTAATGTAACATATAATTATAATAAGTGGGGTGGCTTGATGGTAAAGATGTTGGTCCCCATTCCAAATGTCAAGGAATCAAACCTCGTGGGTGGTGTTGTGTGTGGTTAACAATAGTATATTGACTGAATATTCTCTTATTGAATTTTTAGGCTAGGTGCCTAGGTTGATTACATGGCCTACCTACTTAGGTTAGGTTTTTAACCTAGCGTAGGTAATGACACATGTCAATAAATAATAGGCTTTAAAAATCATGAAATTATCAATAATATTCTATATTAAATAATTAAAATTTAATTAATTTCCATACTAGTTAGTTAATTAACTAGCAAATG
>Ga0116227_10003671_pt1 | contig 34002 bp, 29 predicted proteins | sample S1TSphgellanicum_FD_89693 | JGI IMG/M metagenome (GOLD analysis project Ga0116227, IMG submission 89693) | Host-associated microbial communities from peat moss isolated from Minnesota, USA - S1T2_Fb - Sphagnum magellanicum MG | ecosystem: Host-associated > Plants > Peat moss > Unclassified... | reverse complement strand
TGTTGGTTACAGCTATACTTTGGTAACCAGCGCTGCAAATAAAGTAGTTACAGTGAGCGGCGCTTACACTTTATACGCTCGTGGTGGTGATTACACAAATGCTTTCGGTATCCAGTTCCCGGTAGCTTCAACTGCGGTAAGCGGCCTGGCTGTTACTAAAGGTGGTTCAGCGGTTTCAGCTCCAAGTTTTGAGGCTGGTCAAACTAACGCTACTGTAATATTGTTCACTAACATGAAAGATGAGATGGCTACCTTTAACACTAAAGTTGGCGATATTTTCTCTCCATACAAATCATACAGCATCAGCTTTAACCTTACTAATGGTGGAATTGCATTGAGCACTTTTGGTCAGGATGCTTACAATCCATTCATTTACAACAGCGGCCGTGGCCATGAGGTTCACCTTTCTGGCAAAACCCCAACCAGCCTTGCCGATGCATCATTATTTGGCACTAACGATGATAACACAAGCGCAGCAGCAGGCCGTTACTACGTAACTAAAGCAGGCTTACCTTTCGCTATCAACGTACCGGTTGTGTTTAACTATGTAACCGAAGGCACCGATATCACCAAAGCATTCCTGCACTTTGCAGATTGGGCTACAGCAGGTGGTAGCAGCTATACCGATTGGTACAGCAGCACTGCTTCGGGTTACCGCAACAATGCAAACATTTTCACACACTAATAAACATTGTTTATTATAAATAGAAAAGGCCCCGGTAACTCGGGGCCTTTTTATTGCTATCACATTTTGTGTCGAAATCTATCTGAGAGTACAAAACACAACAGGCTCAACTATAATATAGCCGGGCCTGTTGTGTTATTCTTTAATTATTATGATTATTTAGATCTCAGCAATTAAAACTCGTCATCAATAGCTCCACAAATAATGTGGCCTATCAAAATATGCATCTCCTGAATTCTTGCGGTTATATTTGATGGAATAACAAGGTTCAAATCGCACACGGTATTCATCTCACCACCATCACGACCAGAAAAGCCCATACATTTGCAACCAATTTGCTTACCTGCATTTAAGGCCTTTAAAACATTAGCGCTGTTACCACTGGTTGATATGCCAAGCAGTACATCGCCAGGACGGGCCAACGCCTCTACCTGTCTCGAAAATATGCTTTCAAAACCATAGTCGTTACCAATAGCCGTTAACGCCGATGTATCAGTAGTTAAAGCAATAGCTGGCAAGCCCTTACGCTCCTTTACAAAACGCCCTGTAAACTCGGCGGCTATGTGTTGCGCATCGGCAGCGCTACCACCGTTACCAAATATTAATACTTTATTGCCTGCAGCAATACAATCTGTAGTTATTTTGCAAGCCTGGCTAATAGTGCCCGATAGCTTTAATAACGTTGTTTGCGCAACAGCAATATGATCATTAAAAAGTGCTTTTATCTGCTCGTCCATTAGTAGTATTTTCCGGTTGTCAGGTAATTTCTAACATAATCATAAATACCTTCTTCCAATGTGTAAAATTTATTATCGTAACCAGCTTCATGTAGTTTATTCATGTTAGCCTCGGTAAAGTATTGATACTTATTCCGTAAGTCCTCGGGCATATCAATAAACTCAATTTTGGGTTCTAAATCAAGTCCGTTAAAAGTAGCTTTAACCAAATCAATAAAACTGCGCGCATGTCCGGTTCCTAAATTATAGATCCCATTTTTTTCTATCGCCCAGTCACCGCTTGTCATTGAGTTCAACATCCAATAAATAACGGATAAAAGATCTTTTACATATATAAAATCTCTCAATTGTTCTCCATCATTGAAATCAGATCGATGACTTTTAAATAATTTAACTAAACCTGTATTATTAATCTGATTAAAGGCATGCCAAATTACACTTGCCATACGCCCTTTATGATATTCGTTTGGTCCGTACACATTAAAAAACTTTAAACCGGCCCAATAAGGGGGCCGGCTATCCTGTTTCAGAACCCATTTATCAAACTCATTTTTACTTATACCATAAGCATTAAGTGGGTGCAGGTTTTCAACCACATCGTGATCATCGTTATAGCCTAATTCGCCACCACCATAAGTAGCAGCTGATGATGCATAGATAAGCGGAATACTATTTTCTGAGCAGTATGCCCACATAAGTTGCGAGTAAACAACATTAAGCTCTTCGTGTATGGCATAATTAAACTCGGTGGTGTCGGTTCTTGCTCCCAGGTGTATAACCAGGTCAATTTTAACAGCCTGCTTCTCTACCCAGGTAAAAAAAGATCCGCGATCAATTGCTTCAATAAATTTTTTTGATTGCCAGTTCCGGCGTTTGCGCTCTGCCTCAAAATCATCTACCAAAATAAGATTTTGATACCCTTGCTCATTCAAATATTGAACCATGCACGAGCCTATAAACCCTGCTGCACCGGTTACAACTATATTTGAATGAAGATTCATCCTTTATAAACTACTTTGCAAACGTTTCAGAAATTTCTTGCAGCGTGGCGGTTGCACTACCAACTTTACTTACCACAACTGCTGCCGCGTGATTAGCAAAATTACACGCTTCGTATAGCGAGTTGCCACATATTAGCGCTACGCCTAAAGAAGCAAGCACCGTATCGCCAGCACCAGTTACATCAACTACATCAAGCGCTTTAGTTGATATTACGGATAACTCATTATTGGAGTATAAGGCTATTCCATCTTCCGACATAGTAATAATTACGTCATCGCATTCTGTTATTTCTTGTAATTTTTCACACGCAGCTTTTAAGCTTGGCAAATCATTAATAATAATGCCCGAAGCTATAATTGCTTCCTTTTTATTAGGCTTTATGATATTTACGCCCCGGTATTTCGAAAAATCAGTTCCTTTCGGGTCTAATAATGTTTTTATTTCAGCTCGTTTGCATATATCGAAAATGCCGGTTAATAAAGTGTTGGATAGTGCTCCTTTACCATAATCCGAAATTAAAACCAAGTCATAATTTCTGATCTCGGCTTCAATCGCGTTCAATATTGTTTGTGCAACAGGTTCTGATATCGGGTTTACATCTTCCCTATCCAAACGAATAAGCTGATGACTTGACACCATTACCCTTGTTTTGATAATAGTGCAGCGTTGAGAATCTTCAATAATTTTAGAGTTATTGGTACCCAGCTCCGTTAAATGTGTCTTCACCAAATCAGCATTGGCATCAGCACCAACTACGGTTACGATATCGCTACTACAGCCAAGCGCCTTAAGGTTTTTCAATACATTTCCGGCACCTCCCAAAGTGTATTCCTCTTTCTGAACTTCTACTACAGGCACAGGAGCTTCAGGCGATATTCTGTTACAGCTGCCATAAATATAATGGTCAAGCATAATATCACCTACTACAAGAATCCTTAGGCGATTTATATCAGATGGTATAGTGGAAAACAATATTTAATGGGTTTATTTACAACACCGCTAATTTAGGTATAAATTTTTAAGCTTCGGTGTTAGTTTAACTATACTTAAAAAACAGATATTGGGCTTTAAGGCTTTTATATAAAAAGATCATTTCGCCCAAATTACCATTTCTAACCTCGCATTTACCTCTCCAGAATATTAAACCATGGATATGATTACTTATCATATCAAAATCAGTCAATTTTTAACTTACTTTTCTAAAAGTTGCAACAACACTGTTCTTTTTATTCCAGTTATCTACAATATCCTCTACATTGTTGGATATTATATTATAATGTTCGCTGTTAGTAGGGCAAAGAATTTTAAATTTAGATTTGGGCAATTGTTGAATAACGGGACGTGCACCGCATTCTTTGCATGGTTCACAGTGAATGTTTTTTTGGATAGGAATGTACATGGTTTTAAATTAACACAAGATTATAATTCGTTCAGTTAATTAGGATAGTATTGATATTTTAAAATAGTTTTACAATGTTTTTAATTAGACAATTTTTTTTCAAAAAAGTTTAATTCAGAATAAATTATAATTGGCACAAATAAACGAATTACCTAATTATCGTATCCGGATTGGTTATAAACTATGTGTTTATCATCATAAAAACGATTCAAAATTACAATTATAATAACAAAAACCAAAGTTATCTTTTAAATCTTCAATGTTTCGCTCAAGTACATGTAAGCACATAAATATGCTTAGATGTTAATTTTTTTTATCTTCAAACTCAACTTTTGTAATTATTATTAAATATGATACTCCTGGCTCTATTTTTTTTAAATTTCAATATTCACAGTAATAAGACAATAACGGATACAGCCCAGATTGGGCTTACTATAAATTGCAATGTAAAATACAAAGCGCCTAAATCAATGGTGGGATTTTTGCATTCTATTGATATATATAACCCTGCCACATACCTCATAACCGATCTTTCCCCGGCTTACTGGCGCAATAGCTATCAAACCAATGTTGCCGATAGGATTAAAAGCATTGGCGCAAAATCAATATTTCTGATGAGTGATGTTTATGGTTATCCGGGAGCTTTACATGCCGAAGGTTGGGTGAATCCATCATCTAAAGCAAGTAATTATTCTGCCGTAGCAGGAAATGCATTTGCTAAAAACAATTTAAAAAACAAGCAGGTTGTGTACGACTTATGGAACGAGCCTAATACCGCCTTTTTTTGGAACGGTAAATACGAAGAGTTTTTTTACCAATTTAAAATGGCTCACAACAAAATAAGAAGCACCCTAAGCGGAAAAACGGCTTTAGTATCCGGCCCCTCCATAACAGAGTTTGACCCCGTTTTTATCAATCGCTTTTTAGAAGACTGCCTCAAAAACCATATAAAACTTGATATTTTAAGCTGGCATGAGTTTAGAAGGGGAAAAGATATAGTAAACGTACAAACTGATGTAGAAACAGCGCGTAAAAAATGGGTTAATAATGCTAAATTTAAAGCCCTCGGCATTAAAGGAATTCATATTAACGAGACCGTAGCACAAGAAGATCAATATAATCCCTCAGCAATTTTGGGTTATTTTTATTATTTAGAAGGAGCTAAAGTTGATGCCGCGTGCAAATCATGCTGGGTAGAAACCAACGGCGAAAACAATTGCTTTAACAGCACATTAGATGGTTTGCTTGAAGGCAAAACGTTTAAAACGCGTTCATCCTGGTGGGCTTATAGATATTATAACTTAAGTTTAAAAAACAGGGTGCAAGCCGTTTCGGCTAACAAATACTTAATAGGTTTCGCAAATTACCGGGCCGATAAAAAACTCCAGATCTTGTTAACATCAATTGATACTACCACTGCTTACAAAAAGGTAAATGTTTCGATCAAAAATTTCGCCCACATTGGCCAGGCAAAAAATAAGATGGTAAAACTAAATCTACTTGAAATAAAAAACAGCGATACAAAACCGATGGAGGCTCCAACCAAAATTGGCGAAAAACTATTACAGTTAAATACAAATGGCGGGTTGTCATTCGATGTAACCATGAGTAGCAAAGCTATTTATATTGTAGAGCTATAATAATCAAGGTTATTGTAGATATCTTCAAGCTTAATGATGTTTTTAGTTATATCATGATGCTCGTGAATATAATTTTTTGCGTTAATTGATATTTGTTGTTGAAGTTGGGGGCTGTTTGCCAATTGCTCTATCCTATCACAATAATCATCAATAGGCATACATGTAAATCCATTTTCCCCATTTTTTATAACGTCGCTATTACCATCCGCGGCAGATACTATGCAGGGCACACCTTTTAACATCGATTCTAATAACGAATAAGGTAAACCCTCAAAGGCCGAGGTCAACATAAATACATCCAGATTATCTAAATAATTACTTGATGCATCTTTATTCCCCCATGGAACAATTTCTATATTTTGTGATAAGTTGTTTTCTTCGATATACGCTCTAACGTTTTCTGCCAAATGATCATGAACACCGCTCCCTAATATTGAAAACTTAATATCAGGATATTTTAAGAGTGTTTTTTTAGCAATACGCAAAAAAAGCATCGGATTTTTTTGGTACGTCAATCTTGATATCATACCAATCCTTTTAATACTCCCAAACTCCCTCGCGTTTACAGCACCATTAACATCAATCGAGTTTAGTATAACTTTAACCCTAACCGGGTTAAAGCCAAGTTCAAAATAAGCACGATTTGCTTCTGAGTAAGATACGGCTAAAAGTAAGGTGGTCCACTCTTTTGCCATGTGTTCCAGATGGTAATAAAGCACTCTTCTAAAACCAGTAAAAGAAAGGTATGACAATCCGTTAGGCGTATAGATTACCTTCATACCACAAAGTTTGGCCGCCAAACGGCCTAAAAAGCCACCTTTAGCACTGTGTGTATGCACAATATCCGGCTGTTCTTTCTTCAACAGTTTGATGATCTGAAACAAACATTTAAAATCTTTATAAATACTTGCTTCACGCTTAAAATCGAGTTTGTAGTATTTTACATTATTCGCACTGCATAGTTCAGCCAAACTATCGTCAGCGGGCGCAATCAAAACAAGCTCAAATTCCGCCTTATTGATATTTGTTATGATATGATCAATATGCGTTTTTACTCCGCCCAGGGCCTGAGTAATGTGTACTATCTTTTTCATTAATTTACAAGATTTAATACCTCAGTTTCAAACCTTGAGATCGAAAACCTATCCTGATTAGGGAAGTCAATATAGGTTGGTTTTTTATTCAACAATTCCATTAACGCGTAGTTAAGAGCCTCGGGCTTATTTGGATCATATTTTAACCCATTATGATAATCAGTAATCGTTTCGTTCACGCCTGTAACCTCAGATGCCAAAGCAAATAATTTACAAACCGAACTTTCGATCAATACAACCGGCGACCCTTCCGATGATTCAATTACTTCATCAAAGCCTTCAAATTCGCACTTCTCTTTGTCAATAGTACAAAAAACGAAATAATCAGAATACGCCATCCATTCAAGTACATTATTTTTCCAACCCATCCAGTGTATATATTTATCTATCTCGTTTTCTTTTGCAAAAGCCTTTAACCTATCCAAAAACAAACGTTCAGCCTCGTTTTTAGTTGACCCTAATAAAAACAAAAGGGGCATATCACGTTCTTCTATGTTATCCTTTAAATATTTAATAGCATAAATTAAATGATGTACGCCTTTATGTGGCCTAATTAAACCAGCAAATAACATCTTTTTCCTGGAATTATCATTTATGTTTATAATATTATTTACTTCGTTTTTTACAACATCCGTATTAACGGTATTATAGAGTGAAAAATCTATTCCATAATATAACACCTTCTTTTTATTTGAGTTTGGTAAACTGTTTAATACATCAATACTGGGGCATATCACAGTATCAAAAAAGGTCAGGAATAATAATCTTGAAAATAGTGGATTAAGTTTATTTTTACTCTGCAAATAACAGATTTTTTTTGCCTTAAAAAAAATGCAGGGCAACATCATTACCGCTCCACGCGGGTCACAAAAATAAAAGCAATCAAATTTCCCTTTAAAAAACACTTTAAAACAGGCAATATAAAAGGGTAGCAACCCTTGAAATATAGATTTAAAAAAAACACTTATTTTAAACCATTTATCAGCATTACCATATTGGGTTATGGCATCAAATTTTTTTAATAAGATGACCTCATCAACCGCGGCCGAAAACTTCTGTTTCAAAATCCCGTCCGGATCATCAGCCAGTAGCAAGGTTAAGTGATACCCATTCTTTTTTAAAACCTCGCAAAATGTAAGCGACATTTTTTGTGCACCCGAAAAAAATGGATATGCTTCAAAAATCAGGATCTTTTTAGGTGTACTCATCATTATATATTATAGATCTCTGATAATTTTTGCCGGGTTACCAACAACCAATTTATTTGCCGGGATACTTTTAGTAACCACCGAGCCCGCGCCAATTATAACATTATTACCTATGGTTATATCACCAATTATACACACGTTAGAGCCAATATCAACATTATCTCCAATTACGGGGCATTTGTAATAAAAATCTGTAGCTACGCCTTTATTCCCGATAGTAGTACAGTGCCTTAAAACACAATTTTTCCCAATAACAGAGTTCCCGTTAATAACAAGTGCATGCCCGTGAAACAGTTGCAAGCCACTACCTATTTGCAAATTCCATGATAATTCAATACCCATTATCCACTCAACAAAAACCCTGTAGAATAATAAATACCAGATAAAAAGGATGGAGAGTATTTTACTGGATCTGATAAAGCAGGCGCTTCTAAACAAAACCAGTACCAGTTTACCTTTAAAATAATGAGGGTTTCTATCCCAATCCTGGAATATGTTGTAGTTTCTTTCCACCTTATATTTAATAATTACCCTTTTTCAATCTTACTCGATAGAAACGGGGCTATTAATGTTTTTCTATTATAAAAAAAACGGCCTATTTTTGTTGCAGCAACTCTCTTTTTAAAAAGAGCCCAATGATACCAAAAATCGGTAATTAAACCTTCGTTGTTATACTTCCGGACAGATTTATAAAACTCGTTAAATGTATTGAAATAATTGGCTCCGCTTGTTCCGTTTAATCTAAAATTAGCAAGACTTTTGTCAATATAAAAAAACTCTACATTCTGTTTTAATGCCCGGTGAATTAACTCCGCATCCATGGTATATTTATACTCCTCGGAATATAAGCCTATCTTTTCGTAAACATCAGCTGTAATAAACATTGATGGATGATGCAACGACATAAATTTCCATATCTTGCTTAGATCTGCTTTATTGATATAGCTGGATTCGTCATCAAAAAATCTGATATCACCGTAATAAATCCCACTTTTCTTTCCGTTTTGGATATAAAAGTCAACCACCTGTTGTACCGTTTCGGTGTTATAGTAATCGTCAGAGTTTATTATCCCAATAATTTCTCCGGTGGCTAATTTTACTCCCTTATTAAAAGCATCACTTATACCATTATCCTTTTCGGAGATTAATTTGTTTATGATGTTCCCCTGGCTTTTTAGAATATCTAAAGTCGCGTCTGTTGATTTACCATCAATAACAATGTATTCTATATTTTTATAAGTTTGATTTTTGATACACTCCAAAACGCCGGATAAATAAAATTCAGAATTATAGGTAGGCGTAATTATTGAAACTTTAACCATTTATGCTTAATTTATTATGCATGTTTAAATAACATGTACGGGTTCGAGGGTTGGTGCTCTTAATTCAACAAAAGTAAGTTTTGCCCCATACATTAAAATCAATGAACATAATATCCAATAACTATATGGTTCTCCATTAAGCATAATTAATGCAAAAATAAACGAGAATACAATACCAAGCTTACTAAATAGCTTTCTGTAAATAAAAACGTAAACTACCAAATAAACTAAGCCTAATTGGTACGCAATCTCTGCTAAAGATGATGTTACAAATAATATATCATCAACCCCCAGTTTACCTATACCAAAAAAAGGATTTTTTAACGCGATAGAAAAAGCTTTCTGTGTTGATTCGGCTCGTTGAGTAAATGATATTGCAGTAGCTTCACTCTTACCTGTAAATTTACCTATAGTTTGGTCGTACAACAAATTACCAATATCTATATTGGTGTTATAACTAATATACACTACTGCCGCCGCTAATAACACAAACGAAAAAATCAATAGTTTCCATACCCTGTTTTTAACTTTGTTGTCTTTTGATTTGATGATGATATAAACAAGCATCAAAACAAGCAAGAATAACCCCGTTGTAGAGCAGGCTAAAATTAAGCCAAAAATCATGTAGGGTAATTTTTTATACTCTTCTTTTACAATTATCAACCAGTAAAAGGCAAATACCATGTTAAAAGACCACGCACCGGGTTCCCAATATATACTTTGGGTTCTAAAATCTTGTACGTAGCGCTCTGTAAATATGATCAGGTTGTAATATCCAAAATCATCCCAAATAAAATTATGATTGTAATGTACTGGCAATACTCTCAGTATCGAATAGTCTAATAGCGTTACCGGGCCTAAAACAAGGGTAACAAGGCATAAAAAGTATATTACCCTGGCATACTTATCAAGCAGGCTCTCAATATCAGGCAGCGCCAAAAAACCTAATGATAAATATATAATAGAAACAGAAGCTGTATTGAGCACCTCGGCATTGGTATCCAGATTAAACAACTTGCATAAAAATGGATATATTGCTAAAAAAACGATTATTGGGTTAGGAAAGCTTAAGCGATTATTTATTTTGCTCTGTATTAAAACATAGCCAATAATTGCTACAAGTTGCAAAGCCATTATAGGCACTTTGTATTCAAACTCTAACCACGATTCATTTGCATATACAAACACAATCCCAGCGAAATATTCGTAATACTTAACGAGGTTCTTTTTTAACATGGGTGCAATGCAACAATTTTTATATCATAATTTAATGTTAGTTAAACAGTGATATAAAATCGGAAGCGAATTTTTTTATGTTTGGATCATAGTCGATAAGTTTTTCTTTATCAACCTCATTTAAATAAGTTTCCATTTTATTAGCGAGATCTGTACCATTATACGGATCAAAAAACAAGCAATTTTCTTCTATCTGTTCCCGGTGCAACGGTATATCAGAAACTATGATGTACTTGTTTAACGCCTTAGCATCTTCAACCACGGTGCTCCAGCCTTCAAATAAAGAAGGCTGAATTATAGATATTGAATTATCCATCAACTGTAACTGATCTTGCCTGTCAATAAATCCTAAAAACAGAATATCATCAACTAAATTATTTTGCAGCACCATATCACGCACGCTTTTTGAGTATTCCGGTTCTCTATGATCATGCTCTTTACCCGTAAACACTATCTTGAAAGATACGTTTCTGCTTTTCAAAAGTATGGCAGCTTCAATTACTAATTTATGATTTTTATGTTTCCAAAATTGGTTACATACAATAAAATATGGCTTGGTAATCTGATACTTATCTAGTAGAGATTCCGGAGAATTCTTTCTAAAATCAAAGTTAAGAATACTTGCAAACTTTAAAATCGCTGTTTTATTTTTAGCGCTTGGATATAGCATCTTATAATCCTCGCGTGCGCTGTTGCTACTAAAAATAATCGGCCTGTTTTCTTTTAATATATTTCTTTGTGTTCTTTTTCTGCTCTCGATCTCTCTTTTCGAAAAAAAGTGGGGTAAATAATGTTCCTGAAAGTCTGGGATCCAATAATAATAGTTCTTTACATTATCGGTACTTATAACATCCGATGCCGGATATAAATTTTCAAAATAAGTTGGCAGTTTCTTCTTTAATAACGGGAAGCCAAGTAGCAGCCTCGAAAACTTATTGATTACTGATTCGGGTAAACTAAATGAAAAATCAACCGCTATAAAATCAATATATGGATAGGCAATATCCTTGATTACATCAACAGACGACTTTTGATCGTGAATGATAACAATAGCAGGCTTTAATTCATCATCTAAAGTTATTAAGGCCCTAATAATATTCAGTATGTAATAGGTGCCTCCAATCCAATTATCATTATACTGGTAAATTATAGCTATTTGTTTTCTTTTAACCATTTTGCAGTATTTCTTAAGCCCTTTTCTATAGAGTATTTATGATTAAATCCTAAACCATTTAAAATACTTAGATCAGCTTTCCAGTTAAGCGGATCTCCGGGCTTTACAATTTTATTAAAACTAATACTAATGCTTGGATCTATTTCTGAACAAAATATCTCGGCTGCTTCTTTAATTGTAGTTTCAACGCCCGATGATACATTAATTGCCTCACCATTAAACGTACAATAACCTATAATATGATCAATTGCAACAACAAGGTCATCAATATAAATGAAGTCCCTGGTTTCATTTCCAGATCCAAATAACTCTATTTCTTTTGAGCGCAAACACTTTTGATAAATATCCCAAAACAATTGTTTACGTAGTTTTTCACCATAAACAGAAAACAACCTTAAGCTTACAGTTTGTATATTATACAAGCAATGATATTCTTTACAAATTTGCTCGGCATACATTTTGTGCCACCCGTAAGGCGAAAGAGGTTTTAGCTGAACATCTTCTTTTACAGGAAGTGCTGCAGGGTTACCATACACCGCGGCCGAAGAAATATTGATAAACCTGCAATGTGGGTTGTGTGTGCGGATGGCATCCAATATTTTAATGGTATTAACCACATTTAAATCAAAATCAAATAAAGGCGAGTTGATTGATATTGGTACACTGCCATTACCGCTGGCATTTATACAGATGTCGAATTTATTGTGTTTAAAAATAGAATCAAACGTAGTATCGGACTGTCCAAGAAAAAAATAATTCGCTATTTCATGAGCATCTATTATATCCGCGCCCCAAACTTCATGATTTTTAGAAAAAAAGTGTGTCGCGTGCGAGCCAATAAATCCTGCCGAGCCAATTATAAGTATTTTCATCCTATCCGTTTACTGTGAATCACTTATTATAAATCCTAGTGGTACTATTTGCCCCAAAATTGGCAAACAGTAATACCGTGAAATAAAAAGTATCCCTTACTGTACTATAATAATTCCGGAGTATTGTTTAAAACGTTAATCACTTTTAAGCCTTTCATCGCTTCTAGCTGTTGTGTTTTATTCAGGAAAGTTAATTTTCCTTCTTCATTACGGCTTTCTCTAAATTTGGCATACATAAACGCATCTTTTAAAGCCGGTGTTGGCAAATTACCAACTTTATCATTCCGAATAAAATAAGCATTGTTGCCGCTACTGTTACAACCTACAAAGGTATAACCCCGCTCGGTACATAAGTGATTAAAGGCAGGTAATGATGCACCATAATACAAATTGGTATGATGGGCTTTACTACGTACAAACGAAGGATCGTAAGGTACTGAAATAGCTTTCTCAGGGCCAAATGTGCTGTTGTATTCAACAATGATCATAACCGGGTTTACCACGTTAATAGTTTGGAGCACCCAATAATCATTACCATCAATATCTACACTTAAAATACCCAACTCGCCTGTAAAACCATTTGACGATATCAGGTGGTTAATATTTTCGGTTGTTATAAAGGCCTCAATAGCCGTTAAATCATATCTCCAATATATATCTTGTTTATGTACAGAATCAATATTTGATTTTGAGCCATCCATCACTAAACCGCTCCAATTATCGTTGATCAATAAAAACCGCGTGTTAGATTCGTGATAGGTTTCGATACCAAACTCAACAAATGTTTTAGGCATTTCTACATGGTTTATCAAATATTGAATGATACCATCATCTCCCCATTGTGAAAAAACCTTAAACTCTACCTCGTGTAACGAGTTAATTGTTGTTTTTTGGTTGTTCAATTTTGAGTGCAATTTGCCAAGCAAAATATCTTTATTTTCGTTTTTTTTATGCTTGGTATTATTACCTAAAATCTTATTTATCAAATTTCTCATTATCCTATATTGTTTCTTTGTATGCTTTAAACTTTATAATAACTTTTTTGTGTTAAAAATGTACAATCTAATATCGTTCTAATTAACTATAAAACATATAACTGCATATATAAGCCAAGTTGCGAAGCTAAGCATTTATGGCAACCGATTTAAAATATTTGTTTATCAAATATGGATTTACAACTAAACCTACGCAGGATGAAATTATACCGGCTACAGAAAGCCCTACCAAACCCCAATGATCTATGAGTGGTATAACGCAAATTCCAAATACGATGATCGTCATAACTCCATACTTAATCTGCTTGTTCATAATGCCTGCCCCATTTAAAAGCATGGCAAATGATTGATTGAACAGATAAATAATTGTCCATAAGCCCATAGTAATACACAAGGTTTGCGATGGTATATTTTTATCGCCTAACCAAAGTTTAATTACCTGCGGGCCAAAAACCATTAAAACTAAAATTGGTGGGATAAATATTAGACAAACAATTTTTAAGGAGTTTCTAAACTTCCTTTTTATCCACTCAAAGTCTTTTTTTGCGATAGCATTGGTATAAGCTGGCCATAAAGCAATAACATACAAGTTATTGGCCTGTAAAATAAACTGGTTTAGCCTAAACATTGGGTTAAATAAGGCTATTTGCCCTGGCCCCAGCCTTTGCGTTATTAAAATGTTATCGGCAGTGTAAATAATAACAGAGATAAGGCTAACTCCCAAAAACTTCATCCCCAAGCCAAAAATATCTTTTATTGTGGCCTTATTGATCAGGCTCCTCGAAAAAACGATGAACTTTTCCAGGAAGATCATGAAAATAAAAGAAATAAAATTACCGATAAGAAACCCGCTCAGGTAAATAATTATAATTAACAGTATGCTCAGTTTTAGTTTAATTGAAAGATAGATCCCTATCAAACTAATAACACTGCCAATAGCATTACACACATTAGGGATATATCCTTTTTGCATACCATAGTACATGTTACTACCCAACGATAGGAACATGTTAAGTAAAAAAAGAACAATGCTGCTTATTAAAATTAAGCTCAACTGCTTACCCGGAATATCCTTTACCTGGAAAAAGCTTTGCCAATTAAATAGCGGAATGGTAACAATGGTTATAAGGGAAGCCGTAAAAAATACGATCAGGAGTAAAAAGGCCGCGTTCGAGAAAATGTTATTGATATGTAGATAGTTCTCCTTACCAAAATTTTCGGAAGTGAGGTTTTTTACGCTGTTTACTATACCAAAATCAAAAATAAAGATCCAGTTCAGCACGGTTAACAAGGTAATTAAAAAACCGTATTTCTCACTCCCCAGGTAGTTTAACAACAAGGGTACTACTATTAAATTGGTTAACAGCGAAATACCCTTTGCACAATAATTGGTGAAAATTGTTTTGTAGAGTTGTTTATCTAAATTATTAATTACTAATAATTTGCTTTTTAATGCCTTGATCACTATTACAATGCTTTTTTAAGTACTTTTTGAATTAAAAACCTGAATTCATGATAGCCCAGGCCATAGCTAATAAAAGCTTTAAGTGCATTAATCTTTTTTAACGATAACGCCCTATAGGCATAAGTTTCAAATGATAGCTTTTTTATTCCGGTTATCAATTGATCAAAATTAACGCCATTGGTATTGATCAATTGGTTTCTTTTGCTTTGATAATAATAAATAAATTGTTTGGATGCTTTAGCTAGTTTTTTTAAAGGCATGCTCAAACCAAAATTGGCTATATATTCTCTATAAAAAAAGATAGCATTACTTACATATACAATGTTGCCTGTTAAACATAAATTAATAGCCACGGCATTATCTATATGTGCGCCGGCTTCAAATTCCGGGAAACCACCAAACTGTTTTACAGCCTCTCTTTTAGCAAAAAGTGAAATGAATGATGCAACGGGAATTTTCTCGTTATTCAAAAGCCAGCTGTAAACAAAATCTCTTCCGTTGGCAATATTCCAAGCAGGGGCAGCTACCGAGCTAACAACTGTACCATCAACATCAATAATTTTAGTTTCTGAAACACCTATTGTTACGGCACTATCCGCTTCAAAAGCTTCAACCATATTTTGTACAAAGCTGTTAGAAATCAGATCATCATCAGAAATGTAAATAATATATTCTCCCTTGGCAAGAGCTAAACATTGATTAAAATGCTGAGGCATTGTTACAGTTGTTTCGTTTCGCCTGAAAATGATACGAGCATCATTTTCCAGAAAATAGTTAATATGCGTTCTTACATCGCAAGATGAGCCATTATCAGAAACTATAATTTCAAGATCGGTGTAAGTTTGCTCAGTAACCGATTTTATGGTTTGAGTAATATACTGTAATCTGTTTAATGTAGGGATTATTACCGATACCAGGCTTTTCATTTATATAATCTTAATAAATATTAATGTGCTAATAACGATGCTATATACTTGCCACGCAAAACACAGTCATCAGTCCAGTAATATTTCCATTGTCCAAACCTTCCGGCCATTATAATATCGCCCAATTCATTTTCGTTTACATTACTTAACTTATGCTCCCAATCTGTCATTGGTTCAAGGTCATCGTTTTCACGCAGCAAGCCAAATTTTGTTAAATATTGTAATATGGAATCCATTGCTTCTCTTCTCGGATGATCAAATATAACGTTAGCATATTGTACGTAATTAGTATTTACCTCTACTATGCAGGTTTTATCTTTAATCAATTTCATTTCAATAAGCTCATCAGTAACCTTGCTAATCAGCTCATCAACAGATTGTTCCAAAGTTTTGTATTTTGAAAAATAAACTTCAACCTGGATACCACATTTCCCTTTTATTCCATTTTCAGGAGATAACAATTCGGTAAAGTTTATCCTTGTTGAATATTTATCAATATCATACACATATAACCAATGTGCATCAACAGCAGCTTCGTGATTTACAACAAAGTTTAGCAATAAAAGTTCGGAACACGCGAGTTTATTTGCTGCCAGGGTTATTTCACTATCAGCATGTATAAAATTTACAAACTCGGGCAAGGGTAATGTGTTAATCAACTTGGTATATTGCAGGCTTGAGCCATCGGCAAAATATACTGTTTTTAATTGCAGATCGATTTTATCAACACATTTGTTATAAATAACATTCATACCCTCTCTCATCTTTTGGGTATAACTATAGTAACCACCTTTTTTAGGGTAGCGTACAGTAGTAATATAATGCGTAGAAACATCGGCAGGGCCAACACTTCCCTTTTTAACCGTATCTATATCCGGGTAAAACACCCTTCCGCCTACCCAATCCGTTGTTAAATCTTCGGGGGCAACAGTCCAATATTTTTCTGTATAGTGTTTAACAAACTCATTCGAAAATGTATCCCCAAAAGCTTTATCAGTCCATTCCTTATAATTAGCAGGTATTGTTTCGCCAGGCTCTTTTGTTCTGCTTTCTAAAAAATCAACTAAGCATTTCGATCTAAGGGGCTCTGGAACTGCAAACAGGTTGGATTGAGCCGGATGTGGCACCCAATGGCCCTTATAATAATTTATTGGATACACCGGATATTCCAGATATTCCCCATCAACATTGGATGCAAACAGCTCTTTTACATATTGATGCTTTGTAAAAGATACGTGCGGGCCTTCATCCCAGGTAAACCCATTTAATTGATGAGAATAGATGTGACCACCCGCATGGGCATTTTTCTCAACAACTAAACAGTTATGGTTTAAATGATAAGAACAACTTATACCAGCAAGACCGGCACCCAATATCAAAATCATGCTTTAACTGTTGATATATTTTCTGATCACATCAGCTATATAATCGTAATGCTGCTCGTCAAGCCCCGGCCAAACCCCTAACCAAAAAGATTGATTCATTATAATATCGGTATTGGTTAAATCTCCAACTACACGATGATTTATATTTGAATAAGCCGGTTGCCTTAGCAGGTTTCCTGCAAATAGTAAACGGGTACCTATTTTATTTTCTTCAAGATGTTGCACAAGCATATGCCTATCTGCCGCGTCGCCTTCGCGTAGCGTCATTAGAAAACCAAACCATGATGGATCGCTGTTAGGCGTTGGCTCAGGCAGAATGAATATTTCTTCAAATTCTTTCATTCGCTCGTAAAGCGCTTTATAATTTTGCCGGCGCTTTTCAACAAACCTATCAACCTTTTTAAGCTGTGAAACGCCTAGCGCGGCTTGCATATCTGTTACCTTAAGGTTAAACCCGATATGTGAGTAAGTATATTTATGATCGTAACCATGGGGTAAAGAACCTAATTGCTGTCCAAAACGGCAACCGCAGGTATTATCTTTCCCTGGTTCGCAATAACAATCACGCCCCCAATCGCGAAAGCTTTCGGCAATTTTACTTAATTCGGGGTTATTGATTAACACAGCACCGCCTTCGCCCATAGTAATATGGTGTGCCGGGTAAAAAGAAAAGGTAGATATATCTCCAAACGTACCCGTTTTTTTGCCTTTATAAGTTGCACCTAATGAATCACAATCATCTTCAACCAGCCATAAATTATATTTTTTTGCTACACGCATTACCTCATCCAAATCAAACGGGTTACCCAATGAATGAGCAATCATGATAGCTTTGGTTTTTGGCGATACAGCTGCCTCTATCATATCTGCCTTTACATTGTGCGTAGCAATATCCACATCAACAAATACAGGTATAGCCCCAAATTGTATGATAGGGTTCACTGTAGTAGGAAAACCAGCGGCAACTGTAATAACCTCATCACCTGGTTTTATTGCCCTATCACCAAGTTTAGGCGAAGTAAGAGCATAAAATGCAACCAAATTGGCTGATGACCCGGAGTTAACCAATAGTGTTTTAACACCCCCAAAATATGCTGTAAATGAACTTTCAAACTGGTTGGCAAATCTGCCCGCTGTTAGCCAGCCATCAGTTACCGATTCAATACAAAGCAGCAAATCGTCTTCTTCGATAATTTTACCAGTAACGGGTATGTAATCTTTACCTGGTACTGAGGGTTTAAACGTTTTTAAATTAATATCTATGGTATTCATTTGATGTTGTTATATATTATATTCAGACCATCTTCTATCGAGATTTTGGCCTCCCAGTTCAATATTTGTTTTAATTTACCAACAGGCGCGCAAGCATAAATGGTATCTCTTTCTCTTGGTAAATTTGCTCCCCATTGAGCATTTATTTGTTTATCCGTAATATTTTGGATAATGTTTGCCACCTCTCTTATACTATTTGATTTACCGGTGCCTAAATGTAATACCTCTTCGTTACTTACTTTAGAGAGGTTTTTTACCAGCTGCAAAAAAAAGCTGGTTACATCATCAATATGTATAAAATCAAAACTTTGCAAGCCATCCGACATTTTGATGAGCTCCGCTGAATTTAACGATTCAAATAAAATATCCATTATTTTTTTTGAACCATTTTGCTTACCATAAATGGTGTATGGAATTACATGTACAACTTTAAACTTTAATAACTCTGCATAATATTTTAAAACCGACCGGTAGGCCGATTTGGTAGCTGCATATAAATAGGTAGGGTTTAATGTACCATCGTTGTAATGGTACTCAGCAAAGCTCCCAACATTTATAAAGCACTGTAAGCTGGTGCGCTTAAGTGCGTTTAAAAGCTTGGTGCCAAAAATTATATTGGCATTTATTAAGTTATCAATGTCTTTAACTTCTGACTGAGAAGTAAGGTGCGAGGCCAAGTGTATAACAACATTGGGTTTAGCGTTTACTATATTTTCATCAAAATTAACATCCTGTTTAATTACAGTAACAGATGATGGGAAATTACTCTCTCCGCGGGTGATGGCAAATAACTTATAGTCGGACTCCGACAAAAGGTAAGTAATTAAATTACGCCCAACATACCCGGTTGCACCTGTTATAAGTATGTTCATATAAAATACGGGTTGGCCAAGTCAAAACCTTTAAAACTACTATCTCTTTCGGATAAAATCGGATCGGTAACACCCCAGTCAAAATTAAAGCTATCCCATTTTATGCCACCTTCAGCATCACGGTTTTGCGATGTTGTGGTATGATATTCAACAATTGTATTATCTTCTAAACTAAGAAAACCATGGGCAAAACCTTTGCCTATATATATGGCGTTTCGCTTTTCGGCACTAATTTCTACTGCGAAACATTTACCAAACGTATTTGAGTTATTGCGTATATCTAATACAACATCAATAATTTTACCCGTAACAACGTAAACCAACTTATCGTGGCTATGCGGCGGAAATTGAAAATGCATCCCTCTGATCACATTTTTATGCGAAAGGGAGTAAAAACTTTCGGTAAATTTCCAATCAACTCCAGCCTCTGCAAAGGTCTCTTCATGTATGGTTTTTACAAACTCTCCCCTGCTATCCGTAAACGACTTATAGTTGATAGTATATAAATCATCAAAATTTGTATGCTCTATTTTCATATGGCCCAGGCAATCAATTTACTTTTTGCTTTATGCACATACTCCTCAATCTGCGCAACCCGATTTTCGTAACTGTTGGTTAAATTGATATCACTCTGGTAACCTTCAACTGTAAATTTAACCGTATCATTAAATGATAATACCGGCCGCCATTGCAACAAATTAACAGCTTTTGATATATCTAATTTTAAAAGATTTGCTTCATGCGGTTTATCCGTCATTTCGGGTATTTCATACCCTCCGGTTGGATCAATTTTTAATATCGCGTCTATCAATTCCTTAACGGAATAGTTAACAGTATCCTCCGGACCAAAATTCCAACCGCCTGTGAACTTTCTACCCTTTAAATACAAAGCTGCACCAAGTTGCAAATAGCCGCTCAATGGCTCTAAAACGTGTTGCCATGGGCGTGTTGCATATGGGTTACGCACCAATAGTTTTTTATTAGCCTTAACAGCTCTAAAATAATCGGGCAAAATTCTGTCAACAGCCCAATCGCCGCCACCTATTACATTGCCTGCACGGGCCGAGGCCACTAAACAGGTACCATCATTTTTAAAAAACGAATTGATGTATGAGGAAGTGATCAATTCTGAACAACCTTTAGAGGCGCTATATGGATCCTTACCGCCCATGGGATCATTTTCACGATATCCCCAAACCCACTCCTGGTTATCATAGCATTTATCGCTGGTTACATTAATAGCTACTTTAACAGATGGAGTTTGGCGCACAGCTTCAAAAAAATTCACCGTGCCCATCAAGTTTGTTTCAAAAGTTTCAACCGGGTTTTGATACGAGAGTAAAACCAGTGGCTGTGCAGCTAAATGGAAAGCAATATCTGGCTGTACCTGGTTAAAGTAGGCTAATAAGCTACCTTTATCCCTAACATCTCCTTCATAATGGTGTATTTTATTTTTAAGATCACTGGTTACAAAATTATCCATTTCTGAATACGGCGCCAATGAATATCCATAAACTTGGGCACCCATTTGTTTTAACCAAATAGCCAACCACGAACCCTTAAAACCAGTATGGCCGGTTAGTAAAACTTTCTTCCCGTAATAGCAATTTTCAAAACTCATATTACCAAACTTTCCATTTCGCTTTATTGTTAAGCCAATCCTGATCTAATTCGTATTTATCTCTCAGCGTATCCATTGGTTTCCAAAAGCCACTATGTTTGTATGCTGTCATTTGTCTTTCAGCAGCAATCTTCTCCATAGGCTCTCTTTCCCAAATTGAGCTATCCCCATCAATATAATTAAAAACCTGTGGTTCGCAAACAAAAAAACCACCGTTTATCCATGAGCCATCACCTTTAGGTTTTTCTATAAATGATTGTACATCATCATTATCATTTAAATCCAAGGCACCAAACCTGCCCGTTGGCTGTACAGATGTTACTGTACAATATTTACCCTTTTGTTTATGATGTTGTAATAACTCGGTTAGGTTTACATTTCCAACTCCGTCACCATAAGTGAGCATAAAGGTTTCGTTGCCAACATGTGGCTGAATCCTTTTGATACGCCCCCCGGTCATTGAGTCGTTCCCGGTATCTACAAGAGTAACCCGCCATGGTTCGGCTTGAGAATCATGAATTTTGATCGAGTTACTACTCATATTAATAGTAACATCCGATTTATGAAGAAAATAATTGGCAAAATACTCTTTAACTACATATCCTTTATAGCCTAAACAAATAATAAAATCATTATAGCCATAAGAAGAATAAATTTTCATGATATGCCATAAGATGGGCATCCCGCCTATTTCTACCATTGGTTTTGGTCTTAAAACTGTTTCCTCTGATAAACGGGTGCCTAAGCCTCCTGCTAATATTACTACCTTCATTTAAGTTATTTAATTCTCAATTAATATTTCTACGTTATCTGTCAGCGGGAAACTACAGCACAAAAGGCACTCATCCGCATTCAATTCCTGTGGTATGGGGTCTATTCCTATCATTTTTATTTCGCCCGATGCAACTTTTGCCTTACATAAAAGGCAACTCCCCGTTTGGCAAGAGTAAGATAGATCAAGCAGGGCATCAAGCCCGCTTTCTAATATACTTTTCCCCTTTGTAACCTCTATTAAGGTTTTTTGTTTGTTAAAGTTAATTAATACTGGTTGCGTATTTATACCTTCAAAATCCTTCGGATCCCTGGTTACTTCAAAATCCTCTGAAAAAATGTGCCCATCAGGAATACCAATGCTATTTAAAACATTTTTCACTGAGTTTTTTAACCCTACTGGCCCACAAATAAAGTGAATGGTATTGGCCATATCTGTTTCATAGCTCATAACTTCGATAACCTTTTTGGGGTTAATTCTGCCTTCAATTACAAAAGGGTTATTGGGGCTGATAACAGACCTTGTAAAAAAATGCCAAACATTAAATACGGATGCAAACTTTTGTTGCAAATTGGTTAGCTGATCAGAAAAAATGGTTGTTTCAGAATTCCGGTTGCCATAAACAAGTGTTATATGCTTAGCAACGTTATTTACCAAAGCGAACTTGATAATTGATATGAGGGGCGTTATACCACTACCACTCCCCCAAAAAACAAGATGTTTATCTGTTTTATTAACTGGCACCTTGTCTAAGGTAAAATCACCCATGGGTTCAATCACTTCTACAATATCACCAGCCTTTATGGTATCTAATATATGATTGGATACTACTCCGCCCTGAACACGCTTAATAGTTATATTGATTGTACTATCTATACCTGGCGAAGATGAAAATGAATATGGGCGCGCGTACCTTCGGCCATTAATTCTGAATATTACAGTAATATACTGCCCTGCAACATATTTTACCTTTTTTAAAGCTGGTTGTTTAAAACAAACCGTTATGGTATCATCGGTTTCTTTTATTAATTGTTCAACCTTAAGCGAATAAAACATAAATGCTAATTTTATATAGGCAAGTTTATTATAATTAATTATTTAACTTGAAAAGTTTGTTTTTCCAGCTCTTTTTTTCTTCCAAATTATAGCCATAAGAAGAATAACCTGATTGACTGGTTTTTATATCATTCAAAATAAGATATAGATTTTTTATCCCACTGTTTCTCTTCAACTCGTTAATAATACCAAGTTGTGATTTGTAGGTGTAGCCTTCTCTTACTACATAGAATGTAATATCAGCAAATTTTTCGATCAGCAAAGCATCGGTTACCAAACCTACCGGCGCACAGTCAATTATAACATAATCGAATTCTTCTTTCAGATGGTTAATAAGCGATTCTAACTTTTTGCTTGTTAAAAGCTCTGTTGGGTTAGGAGGGATAGGACCCGCGGAAACCAAGAAACAATTTTCGTCAAACCAAATTGGTTTTATCAGTTTATTAAGATCAGTAAATTCGGATACGATGTAATTACTATAGCCGTTTGAAGCATGATCATGCCCCATAAGCTCAGAAAGTTTAGGTTTACGTAAATCCAATTCCATAAATACAACCTTTTTACCGGTTAGGGCAAGCGCGCTTCCCAAATTTACCGATATGAAAGATTTACCTTCGCCACCCATACTCGAGGTAAAGAGTATAACGTTCGATTTTGAAGAATCTAAAATGTAGTTAAGTTTGGTACGCAAACTGCGGAATTGCTCCGAAATAACTGTTCTGGAGTTAGTGATCGCAACCAGGTTTTCCTGAGATGGGTTATGGCCGATCTCGCCTACTATAGGCTCAGAAATAAATTTAACAATATCTTGTTTACCGTTAATTTTAACATTCAACAACTCTTTAATAAACAAGTATATACCCGGTATTACAACGCCAAGCAACGCACCTATAAAGTAAATAACAGATTTATTAGGTTTAAAAGGCAAAAATTCACTTTTAGCATGATCAATAATGCGCGAGCTTGATATGGTTGATGTTTTAGAGATCGCCGTTTCTTCGCGTTTTTGTAACAAGTACAAATAAAGTTCTTGTTTTAAGCTTTGTTTACGTTGAAAATCAAGATAACCACGCTCTTTAGAAGGAACTTGCTGTAGCTTGCTGTTTACATTACCATTTTGCCTTTTAAGTTCGCGTTCTGATGTTTCCAGGTTGCTTTTGTATGAGTTTACGCTTCTTAACAAACTTTGTCTGGCGGTTTCAATTTGTTGGTCGTAATTTTCAATAATTGGATTACCAGGCGTATAAGCAAGCCCTGCTTTATCTCTTTCAATTAAAAGCTGATTGTATGCACTGATGCTCTGGCCAAAGGCGATATCAGTTGGTGCAATCATTGAGCTTGGTATGGTGGTTTTGTTCTGCTGGTTATTTAATATCTTAACCAAGTCGTTAAAAATCCTTAACTGGGTTTCTTGCTGGTTTAGCTTATCATAATAATCGCTCGCGCTACTTACCAATACTTTTGATTGAGCACTTATATCGGCAATGTTGTTTTGCGTTTTATATTGCTCAAACTGCTGCTCAACATCATTCAACTCATTACTAACCAATGCTATACGGGTATCGATAAACGACATTGTATTATCGGCGATCTGAACTTTATTTTGAAGGTTGGAGAGCAAATATAAATTCATCAACTCTTCAAGTATAACCTCGCCCTTTTTAGGGTTGGGGTAGTTTAAGCTCAAGTCGATGGTTGTAGATTGCTTATCCGGCAAAACCGCGCCAAAACTTTGGCTTAATGTATTATTTGTAGCATCAACAGATTCTATAGTAATTACATAATTACCTGTTAAACGTTTACCTGGTATAGCATTGATAATAAGATCATACTGTTCCAAGCTGATTTGACTGCCAATTTTAGCATCCAAATTAACATTGTCTTTACTGTTGTTGATGTTATACCGCCCGTTGGCAACAAAGTCGATATCGTACTTTCTGAATAATACAGTATCTGCTTTATATTTTATTTTAACAGAAAAAGGTGCTTCCTGGTAAATTTCTGTCGATTTTAATCCTGTTTTACTGTAAATGCGCACATTTAACTGCAGTTGTTTAACGGTATTCTCCATTAAACTTCTTGATTTTAATATTTGCACCTCGTTATCGGCACTACTTTTTACATTGAATATAGATCCAAAATCGGCTCCTAAAGAGCTTGCTCCCGCTAACGATGACGGGCTGTTTTTTGAGTCTTCAACTAAAATTTTACTCCCAACCTTCCAGTCTGACGAAGCATAACGCCCGTACATAAATGCCAGTAGTAAACAAAATACCACACCCGCAACAAACAGGTACCAGTTAGTAAGAATAACAGAAATTATTTGCTTAAAATCAATAACATCTTCTTCGCTGCTGTTAGGCTGATTTTTTTTATCTGGTTGTTTTAGAGATAAAGAAGACATGTTTAGAGTTTATTAGTGCTTAAAAGAATAGCCAATACAGATATTAATGATGCGCCGATAGCGGTAATAATTGATATGTTACGGTTTTGGATAGCATCAGAAGAGGCGATTTTAGATTTACTTGCCTCTACGTAGATATAATCGTTTTGACGCAAGTAATAATATGGCGAATTTAATATCTGGCTATTGGTTAAATCAAGATGTACCAGTTCACGTTTACCGGTATCATATCGCCTGATCAATGTAACGTTCTCACGTTTGCCATATATGGTTAAATCTCCGGCTTGGCCCAAAGCATCCAACAGGTTTACTTTTTCGTTCGAGATAACATAGGTACCTGGTTTATTAACCTCGCCTAAAATTGTTATTTTAAAATTGGCAAAACGGATATTTACCGATGGCTTTTTATAAAACTCGGATGCTTTATCCCTTATTAGTTCACGGGATTGCTCTGTAGTCAAGCCCGCCACATGAACCTTGCCTATGATTGGCAATTCAATATTCCCCTGGCTATCTACCAAATAACCTGCAATGGTTTGGCTACCTGTACTACCGGCTGTTGTATTACCAACAGCGGCACTTTGCAGATTTCCCATAGTTAAAGATTGAGTAGAATATGGATCAGCGGTTTGAATGCTAACAGACAATATATCGTCGGTTTGAATCTTAGGTTCTATAAAAGGCAGGTCATCAAGCTGAACCCTTTTAACTGTATCAGCAACATTTTTAAAATATTTAATGTTTTTTATTGAAGAGCAAGATGTTAAAAATATAAGAAAAAATACCAAACAACTTAAACTGCACCTAATATTCATATATAGAAAGGAAAACAAGTGATTAAAACTTGCCAAAGGTAGCCATTTTTTATAAACAACAAATAAAAGCCCATAATAAGCGCATATAAACCTATTTTAAATTATAGGCTTATTGTGCAATCATAAACAGGATCAGACTTGGTTTGTTTTAAAATAATTTAACTATATATAATATTAATTTTTTTGATTGGTTATCTTGCTGCTTTGGGGAAAACACTCAAACTTTCGTGCCCATCGGCATCAACAGCCTGCACAGCAAAAAAATAATTATCCTTTGAGTATTCTATTGTGGCTAGGGTATCGGTTACATAAAATTTCTTTTCCCAGAAGGGGCTGGTGGTTTCGCGCATTAAAATGTAATAGCCGGCAGGTTTTTTGCCTTTAGGGGCGTCCCATTTTAAACTGGTTTTATTGGTAAGGGCAGTTGTAAGTACTACCACATTTTGCGGCTGGCCGGGAGCAAGAGCTAGGTTAGCCAGTACAGACAAATTCATGCGGCCAACTTTTTGGATGTATTGATAATCGGCAAAATCCGGAAGATCACCATAATCTACGCCATTCTCTTTACGGATATCCTGATGCTGTCGGGTAAAATCCTCGTTCATTTCGGTAAACCGAACAGCGGGATAGCCATTTTGTAAAAAGGGAACATGATCGCCACCGCGTAAAAAGCGATCACGGCGATAGATCAGTTTCACATCCAGGTGCTCAACATAACGTTCAGCGGTTTCTTTAACATAGCGTGCCAGTTGCCGCGATGGGCTGTCATTTTCGCCACCGTTACCAATTAGCGTTGCAATATTGGCGTTTATTCTTTTTGTTGCCAGAGAATCTCCCTTAACAGCTATATCTGTTGATGGTACACCTTCGCTAAAAACACGTACATGAGTATTATCCTTCAAGTTGTTTTCCATGCCGTGCGTGTTACCAACAATATCGTTGTTCAGCATAGCATCTACATTCCAATGTTCATTTTTAGCACGGTTGGCTACATGGGTTGAGCCGTTTAAACCCTGTTCTTCGCCGGCAACAGCCATAAAAACAATGGTAGCCGGAAACGAGTGTTTTGACATAACCCTTGCAAGCTCCATCGAAACGGCCGTTCCGGATGCGTCGTCAACAGCGCCTGGCTCAACCGAGTTAGCATTCATCACATCATTAACACGGGAATCATAATGGCCGGAGATTACATATACCCGGGTATCGGCAGGGTCGGTACCTTTAAGCGTGGCCAGTACATTTTTTAAAACCGTTGGCTTATCAAAGCGGCCACCGGCTGGCTGAACAAAAGCATCAAACTGAACAGTTAACCTGCCGCCCGATGCTGCAGCATACTTTTCGTACTCACTTTTTATCCAGTTGCGGGCGGCGCCAACGCCTTCTGTTTTGCTGATGGTATCGCTCAAGGTGTGCCTGGTTTTAAAACTTACCAGTTTGCGCACAATAGCTTCTATATTTTTATCAGACACTTCGTTCACCATTTGCTTTATTACAGCATCTTGTTTAACAACCGTTTGCGAATAACCATAATAGCTTGTGGCAATAATCAACAGTGTGATATATCTTTTCATATTGATGTTTTAAGCGAATATAAGAATAGAAATTTATTATAGATGATTTTACCATTAGGTGATTTAACAGAATATTAATTTGTAACAAATTTGTTAACAGAGGTTTTATTTTTTAAAAATGAAAACGGTATATTTGTTATACTGACTTCTGAACCATATTGAATGAAAAAACAACTACTCTTTTTTGTTTTGCTGAGTGCTTATGCAGCAACTCCGGTAATTGCACAGGATACTCCAGACCCGGCAATTGTTCAAAAGATCCGCGATGAGGGATTAAAGAACTCGAAAGTGATGGAAACGGCATTTTATTTAACCGATGTATCGGGACCAAGATTGGCCGGTTCGCCGGGATTAAAGCGTGCCCAAACCTGGGCCGTGCAGCAGCTTGCCAAGTGGGGCTGTGTAAATGCCAAGGTTGAACCCTGGGGTAAATTTGGCAAAGGCTGGGAAGTACAGAAAAACTATGCCGCTATAACAGTGCCTTATTACCATGCCATTATAGCTATACCTAAAGCGTGGACACCAGGCACCTGCGGAGCAATTACCGGCGATGTTGTGGTAATTAACAAGGCAGATACCATTATTGATCTGGATAAATATAAAGGGACCTTAAAGGGTAAAATTGTGATGATGGATGCATCAACGCCTTTAACGCCCAATTTTAAAGCTGATGCTGCACGTTACGCGGATACTACTTTAGAGAATATGACCAAGAGCACCCCGGGTGGCCGGCGCAGAGGTAATTTTGGCGGCAGGCCGGGCGGTGGCCCTGGTGACCGTATGGCCGCCTTGCGTAAAGCGCAAGCTTTGCGAGCACAGATCAACGCGTTTTTTATGACAGAGGGTGTAGCCTTGGTTTTAAGCCAGGCCCGTGGTACTGACGGAACCGTATTTACAACCAATGGCGCATCATACGCTGAAGATGCCAAACCTGTTTTACCCGAACTTGAAACAAGTGGCGAAGATTTTTTACGCATCCAACGCCTGGTTAAAGCCGGCCAGAAAGTGCAGATGGAAGCTGATATAAAAACACAGTTTTTCACCGATGACCTGCAAGGTTATGATGTAGTTGCCGAAATACCGGGGACAGATAAGAAACTAAAAAGTGAAGTGGTAATGATCGGCGGTCACCTTGACTCGTGGCACGGTGCTACAGGTGCTACAGATAACGCCGCGGGCAGCGCTGTGATGATGGAAGCCATGCGCATTTTGAAATCCATAAACTTTAAACCCAAACGTACCATCCGTATAGCTTTGTGGAGCTCGGAAGAGCAAGGTTTGTTTGGATCAAAATACTATGTTCAAAACCATTTTGGCGATCCTGCCACAATGGTTTTAAAACCCGAGCAAGAGAAGGTATCGGCTTATTACAACCTTGACAATGGTACAGGTAAAATACGTGGCATTTATTTACAGGGTGATACCGCTGCGGGGCCAATATTCCAAAAATGGCTTGAGCCGTTTAAAGATCTTGAAGCCAGCACTGTTACCATCAGCAACACTGGCGGTACCGATCACCAATCGTTTGACGCGATAGGCATACCGGGCTTCCAGTTTATACAGGATAGTATGGATTACATGACCCGTACCCACCACAGCAATCAGGATACTTACGACAGGCTGGTTGAGGATGATTTGAAACAAGCCGCAACCATTGTTGCATCATTTGTTTACAATACATCTCAACGCCCAGAAAAAATACCACGTAAGCCCCTGCCAAAACCCACGCCTCCGCGACAACCTTAATAATAGATTCTACAAACAGAAAGCACCTTAACCGGTGCTTTTTTTATATGCAAACTTGCAGAACTAATATATTAGTTTTAACTTCATTGTATGATGAGCCAGATTAAAGAACTTACCCGGGCCGAAGAGCAGTTGATGCAGATACTGTGGCAGTTAAAAAAGGGTTATGTAAAAGATGTGATTGATGAATTGCCAGAGCCAAAACCGGCATATAATACAGTTTCCACCATTATCAGAATATTAGAAACGAAGGGATTTATTGACCATACAGCCTATGGCAAAAGCCACGAATATTACCCCATCATTAGCAAAGAACAATATCAGAATTTTGCTACCGAAAAATTGCTGAATGGCTATTTTGACAATTCGGTACAGCACATGTTCTCGTACTTTGTGAAGAAAGAGAAGATCGATCTGAAAGAGGCCGATGAAATAATGAAACTGATAGAAAAACTTAAAAACAAGTAATTTATGATAAGCTGGTGGCATTATTTGTTATTGGTGAACCTTTACCTGGTATTGTTTTTTACATTTTACCGGGTATTTCTGCATAAAGAAACTTTTTTTCAGTTAAACAGGGCATACCTGGTGGCGGGTTCTGTTTTATCGTTTGTGATACCGGTTATGCAATCCGAGTGGATAAAAAACCTGTTTATTACCCAGCGTGTACATCAAACAATATATGCTACCGTTAACCCGCAATTTATTTACCAGGTTAAGCCTGTTGAGAGTAATCCGTTGACGCTGGGCGATATTATAGCCTGGGTGTATATTGCAGGCGCCGCTCTTTTACTGGGGCGTCTTTTTTATCAATTATTTTCACTGAAGCGACTGATTAACCGGGCAGATGCTGCGGCAGCATTCTCATTCTTCAAAAAAATACGGGTTGATGAAACCTTACCAAGCCAGCAAACTATAATTGAGCACGAGCAGGTACATACCCGTCAATGGCATTCGGCGGATGTGTTGTTAATTGAGGCGGTGATGATCATCAACTGGTTTAACCCTGTGGTTTACTTTTACAGAAAAGCTATTAAACATGTACACGAGTACATTGCCGATAGGAAAGCCATTGAAACAGGAACATCAAAAACAGAATACGCTTTATTGTTATTGAGCCAAACCTTTGGCACAGCACCACACCAACTCACCAACAACTTTTTTAATAACAGTCTGCTCAAAAAACGGATCATGATGCTGAACCAGAATGATTCGAACCGGAGGGCGTTGTTGAAATATGGTTTATCGGCCCCGCTTTTCGCGGCTATGTTGGTTTTATCATCGGCAACGGTTAATAATAGCGACATAGTACAGATCATTAACGAGAAAACAGAGCAGGCATTTTCTGTTGATACCGAACAATTCAAAGAGTCGCTAAACGATTCTATTTCGGGTATCAACGCTTTTGATGGTAATACATCTGCTGCTAAAAGCACAGTTGAAGCACCTGTAAAAAGTGACAGTTCCAGTTTAGAAAAGCAACCTGCAGCCACAACCACGTTAACATTACAGGTAACTAAGGATAGTGTAGCAGCGGCCGGGAACTCTCCGGTATTTAGCGCGGTAGAGTTAAACCCAACTTTTCCAGGAGGTGAAGAAAATTTTGGCAGATTTTTAGTTCAAAATATTCGTTATCCCGAGAAGGCTAAAGAAAATAAAACACAGGGAAGAGTATTTATTCAGTTTACGGTTGAAAAGGATGGTAGCCTGAGCAACTTAAAAAATGTACGCGATCCGGGTGATGGTTTGGGTGAAGAAGCGCTTAGGGTATTAGCCTTATCACCAAAGTGGCACCCAGGCATACAAAATGGTAATACCGTGAGGGTGCAATATACCGTTCCGGTTAATTTTTCGCTGATAGATGTTGAGAGAAAGAAGATATCAGACACGATAAGATTGGGAGCCGTTGCAGGCAGAAGAATAAGCTCGGTTTACTTTTTTAAACACACCGATGGGGACTCCACACGTGCACCATTAGCGGCTATGAATGTGATGGGATATTCAAACAAACCGGTAACAACCATCCGGTTGAATGGTAAAGTGATAACGGAAGAGGATCTTAAACGTTTAAGTCCTAAAAATATTGAATCAATTCAGGTGATCAAGAGGGATAGTTTGAACAAAATACCGGGAGAAGGTTTTGGGGATAATATGATTTTGATTAGGGCAAAAGCGATAAAAACCGGCACAAAAGGATAAAAATATAATCTCGAAAAATGCGGCAATCTTTATTTTAAAGAAATAAATATTTTTGCAAATTAAATTTTGATAATTAAGACATAAAAACTAATTTTATAACAATAAGATTAAAGACCTGAAACAGAGGCAATACTTGGAAGTACCAGCTAAAAGTATTTACCGGTTTTGGTGTTTATAAGATTTAATTGTTAATTTTTTTGGGGAAAGCCGCCAGTTTAAAAAACCGGCGGCTTTTATTATTTAGTGAGCATCAACCGGCAAGGCCACGGCCTTTTTGAACGGCTGCAGATAGATGAGCGGGATACTAAAGAGCATAATTAAACCAGCTACCCAATAAGCATCGTTATAGGTTAACAGTAAGGTTTGTTTAATCACTTTACCTTCCATCGCTTTCATGGCCATGGTGGTGGCATCCGAAACGCTTCTTCCCATCGCAACAAAACCATTGATCATAGCTTGTTTTTGCTGAACAAATATTGGGTTGTAGTTATTGATATTGGTGATCAGGTTACTGCGGTGCTGCCCCTGGCGGATGTGTATAAGAGTTGTTAAAGCCGCTATACCGAATGATCCACCCAGTTGCCTCATCATATTATTCAAACCTGTTCCCTGTCCTAATTCAGGTCCTTTCAAATCCTGAATAGCCAGTGTGGTTAATGGCACGAATAACAGGGCCATACCAACACCACGGATCATGAGCGGTAAAAAGAAATCGCTTGTGCCGGATGCCAGCGTTGAACGGCTAAGCATGGTGGTGAATACAAAGAACAATATCATACCGCCGGTTGCCATAAACTGTGCCGGAACTCCTCCCTTTAACATTCTGCCAATAAAAGGCATCATCACGATGGTACAGATACCACCTGGGAACAAGATCTCGCCCGTTTGCTGCGCCGAGAAGCCTAAGAGGTTCTCGCAGAAGATGGGAAAGACGAATACCGAGCCATAGAGCCCAAAGCCGAGCACGAAGGACGTAAACATCCCGACCGCGAAACTTCGATGCCGCATAATTTTAAAGTTCACGATAGGGAACTCGAAGGTTAACTCTCTCCAAAGGAAGAAGAATAAACCAAATACGGCAGTGATAGTTAATATCAGGATATAGGTTTTTGAGAACCAATCTTCGCTTTCACCTTTTTCTAATATGGTTTGTAAGCTACCGACGGCAACGGCCAGTAAACCGATACCCCACCAATCGACGGGTTTGCCTTTAGCATCCCGCGGCGTTTCGTGAACAAACGTCACCGTAAGGAAAGCTGCCAAAGCACCTACCGGAATGTTTACATAAAAGATCCACGGCCATGAGAAGTGGTTGGTAATGTAACCACCAATTGTAGGGCCAACTGTAGGGCCAAATACGGCACCTAAACCAAATAAGGCGGTTGCTGTACCTACTTCTTCGCGCGGCCAGGTTTCGATCAGGATGGCCTGACCGGTTGATATTAAACCACCACCGGCAAAACCCTGGATGATACGAAATATAACCAGTTCGTTTAAGCTTGTAGCATTACCGCATAAAAACGATACCGCGGTGAATATGATAATTGATGCCAGGAAATAGTTTTTTCTGCCGAAGAAACTACCTAACCAGCCCGACATTGGGAGTACGATAACGTTGGCAACTGAGTAACCGGTAACTACCCAGGCTACATCTTCCAGGGTAGCGCCAAGGTTACCCTGGATATCCGGAAGGGATACGTTCACGATCGTGGTATCAATAAGCTCCAACAGAGCCGCGATGATAACCGTGATGGTGATGATCCATTTCCTAAAACCTTTTTCAGCCATTTTTATTAGTTTTTATAGATAACAGATACATTAGCGCTCATACCAGGGCGAAGTTTAGCCATGATCTCTTTGCTCGCTTTGATCTTGATTTTTACTGGAACACGTTGTACAACTTTTACATAATTACCGGTTGCGTTATCCGGAGGTAATAAAGAAAATTTAGCGCCTGTTGCCGGTGAGAAGTTATATACTTCACCTTCAATTTTTTCATCAGGTACACCATCAATCTCGATGTTAACTTTTTCACCGGTTCTTAAGTTACCCAATTGGGTTTCTTTAAAGTTGGCGGTTATGTATAAGCTATTATCGTTAACTACAGAGAACAAGGTTTGTCCGGCTTGTACCAGCTGACCTTTTTGAATGTTCTTTTTAGATACGATACCTGTAGCAGGTGATGCAATAGTAGTATAGCTTAATTGAAGTTTAGCATAATCAACATCAGCTTGTTTAGCAGTAACGCCGGTATTGGTAACGCTTAATTGATTTTGAGTACCTTTTACCTGCTCTAAAGCTGCACGGTATTGATCTTGCATAGCCTGGTAAGAGGCTTGTGCAGCATCACGGGCAACTTCGGCTTGTTCAAATTGTTGTTTAGTAACCGAACCATCTTTAACCAGGTTAGCGTAACGATCGTAATCGCGTTTGGCTTGTTGTAATTTAACTTGTGCTGTTTCAACATTAGCTTTAGCTGTTGATGAATTAGCGGTGTTAGTATAGATGAGTGATTGTGAAACGCCTACTGTAGC
>Ga0116227_10003670_pt1 | contig 34013 bp, 26 predicted proteins | sample S1TSphgellanicum_FD_89693 | JGI IMG/M metagenome (GOLD analysis project Ga0116227, IMG submission 89693) | Host-associated microbial communities from peat moss isolated from Minnesota, USA - S1T2_Fb - Sphagnum magellanicum MG | ecosystem: Host-associated > Plants > Peat moss > Unclassified... | reverse complement strand
TTCCCTTAAATCCATCCCGTCATCAAGCCGGACGGACATTTCATCCGTCCCCTTAATCGGGACGGACAGTAGCTAAAAGAAAAAAAATGTAGTCTTGGTTAATACAAAATAAATAAATAAATAAAAATTCTGGGCTGTCCAAAGCCTAAATATTTTTTTTCTAGTCTACCAAATCTTTTGCCTCAAAAAATCACTGCCCCTGATTTCTTTTTTCTCAGTTACATCTGAGGAAGCTCCAAGAATTTTCCAGGCACTGCCCACACAGATAGACATTCTCTGGAGTCAGTTACATCTAGGGAAGTTACATCTGGGGAAGTTCCAAGAATTTTCCAGGCACTGCCCACACAAACAGACAAACAAACACCACTGTTGCTTTAATAAAGCTTCATTGCCTGGCAACCCTTGACTTCTTTTGGCAACCCAATTGCAAATCTAACATTTAAACTTGTTTTAGAAAGACCCCAAGCCCCTCCTCAACCCTCCACCTAATTTTGCACACCTTTGTGCTTAGTAATAACTTACTACACCCATGCCAACATGGGGGTTGCCCCATGATGGTCTTGGCATGGGCCTTGACTAGGTAAGCCCAATTTTGGTCTCACCCAAAAAGGCATGTCATTGACCTCTTGAAAAAACTTAAGAACTCTTTGAACAAAAATGTTGTCACCCAAACCTTTTTCTACATTGCTATACTTGTGCCTAGTTTGTATTTGTTGACATAATTTCATTGAAGCTTTTCACCTTTGAATATGTAGAATGTTGATAGAAATCCTTTCGCAACATCAATTACATAATTTATAATGAACCACTTCCTAGATTTTGGAATGGTGTTACTGACTTATTGTGAATCACATTTTGTTAACACTTTTGCCTTTGCTTGTTTATCAAACTAAATTCCAATTTCATCACTATTCCATATGTGATTTGCTAGGTAATTATTTCTACTATATAATAATTGTAAATTGTTGTAAAATGTTTTGCAATATTGTTGAGTTAGTTCTTACGTTCCATATACTTCCAATCCTTTTACTTGATGAATTGGCAAATCTAGATCACGTTGCTTGAACCAATATCATCAATTATTTCTTGGAACCTCATTCCAAAATGATGTTAGTATGGTCTAAATGAGTTTTGTTACTTTTAGTTTCAATTGTTGTATGTTAATTGATAAACTTGATTTTTCCATAGCCAAAATCCAAGTAATTATTGCAACATCTTGTACTATTAGTAGTCTTTCTACCCCAACTTTCCTCATTCTTGTTTAACCATTTAGATCTGATTGGAATCACATTATGCCTACTTGTTGCACTTTTGCATCTCTAGTTAGATATGATTTCAACTTTTTAATGGCTACTTCCTTTTCTTTTACATCTCCAATCAGATTTTATTACAATCCTCGTACAACTATTTCTTGCATTGGTCTAATGTCATCTCCTTTATCTTTCAAGACTTTTGAACTAGAGATTAACCTTTCTAGAAAACATTGGAATGCTCTTAGACTTGCTTCTTTTCCTAGAGATGACATGTTGGGAAAAGTGATACGGAACAAGGAAAAATTATCAGTTGTATTGAGGTTTGCCCAAATGCTTGTGAATGTGATACAATTTTTGGGAAGGAAAATGTGCACACACAATTGATAGGGAAATTTACAAAGTCTGAGCTTTAGGTGACTCATTAATGTCTCAATTTTTAGTATCCTAAGTTTGAGGAAGGAATTTACAAAATATGAATTTTAGGTGACTCATTAATGTCTCAATTTTTAGTATCCTAAGTTAGAGCTCCTTGCCATTCATGGTAATGGATGAGTTGTGGTTCCGCTTTAGAACACTACTAAGTTTTTCTACAAATTTGTGATCAGTTGGCTCTTTTTAAAGGGACAACTCAAGTGTCCAATACTAAACAAAGTTTCTGCCAATGTTCCATACCTTGTATGAAATTGCCCCCAAAACTCCCCCAATACCAAACAGCAAAAATGCCGTGCTTCCCACCTTTCCCTGATTTGATGAACACCCAACCCCCCAATACTCCACAAAAACACTTCGCAAATGTACATTGCCTCTTACAAATTGAACCCCCCTAGCCCAAATACCCAACAATAACAAACCCCTCCCCCCTGCCACATGTGCATCAATTCATAACCACTTTTACTCTTGATTGTGTTCACGAAAGCAGACGTTACTAAACATTCCAAGACATGAGGTGGGTGAGAATTATCCATACCCCTCCAGTGAACATAGAATGCAATATTTTTGCCACTTTTTCTCCAAAAACATTGAACACATCAATTTCTGACCAAATGCCAATTCCAGTTTCTTGAAAAATAAAACATCAGAATCAAAGAACCACTCATACAACCAGCAGTTTTCGTGAAAAGGTAATTATGAAACCATAATTGAAAACTGGAAGAACCATAATCATGCTTTAATGTCCTTTGGAAGGTTACGCAGGTCTGCAATCCAGAAGTTGTTTAGGATGCATCACCCTTGGTTTGAAGATCAATTTGCATCATTTGGAAAAATCATTCAAAATTTCTGGAGCAATTGGCTCCACCTTGCAGAATGTACAATCTCACTAACAAAATGCCCGTCAATGTCCTGAATCTCTCTCTCATCATCAATTCCTGTAACTCTAAATGTGAACTGAATGTATGGTACATTTAAATTGGGCCAAAATAGAGCTAAAAGAATATCACAAATATTTACCCCCTTCTCACTTCAACCAGCTGCAGGCATTGAACTTTCAACTCCATGTCGTATCAATAGCTGCACAAGTTTGTCTCTTGACAAAGGCTGCACATTTGAAACAAAGGCAACAACAATATAAGCATTACATCCACATATACATATGTCACACTTGTTGTACAGGACTTTGAATTCCCTTCAAAACCCATATGATGCACACGAAACAAACTTCAAATCTCTAGAACAGTTCACATTCCATTCTCTTACAGATGCTTACCTTGGTTTGAAAATCATTTACTCCAGCTTCAAAGAAAAGTTCTCGATCAGATTGCAATGCATTTCCAGTGAGAGCTATAATAGGTGTCTTCACTCCCATCAATCGTAGCTGTCTTGTAGCCTGCAATAGTAAGACACAACTTTTTATCAATATTACCCCCATCACCAGAAGTTTCCACAACAAACTCAACTCATTTCACACAGAATGTGAAGCAAAAATTTTTGAGTTTGAGAATGTTCACTCACTTCATGACCATCCATGACTGGCATTTCCTTGTCCATGAGCACAAGATCATATGAATTTCCTTGCACATGCAAATCTACTGCAATTTTTCCATTCTCTGCTTCATCACAAAGTAGGTTGAGATTCTGCAAAACTTTTCGTAATATGATCTGCAGAAACCATTGTCACGACACAACTGAATGAGTACTAGAAGCCCACTCCATTGGAAACCCCAAGTGGACAAAAGTGTTTGACCACAAGAGAGCTACTGTTAGCAAATAACAAAAAACAACAGCCACAAACAGTGAAATCAATGGGATAAAGAGACAAGAGAGAAGAATCCTACCCGGTTGATTCGTGTGTCTTCCACAAGCAATACTTTCCTTTGTCTGTGTCCACTATCCTTTTGCTTACTTTCAGCTGGCTTGGTGGCAGCTCTGTTTTGCACAAAAGTCCCTTCCTGTTCCATGCTCTTCCTCCTTCTAGCTATAGTCTTTTGAGGCGCAGGGAAATCATTTCCAGTAGATTCAGAAGCTTCGGAGTTTGACAGCAACACCTCGGTTTTATTGTTGTCATCCCGTGGAACAAGAGGGAAGGGAATGGAGAAGAAGAATGTGCTGCCTTCCCCTACTGAGGATTCAACCCCAATATTCCCCCCCACTCGTTCTACATAATGTTTTGCCATGCTTAATCCTAGTCCAGAGACACCACCCTTTTGGACCCAGCCTGATGTCACAAATGAGTAGGGCTCAAAGAGCTTTGCTTGATCCTCAGCTGAGATTCCTGAGTAAAGACCACAATAGCCTTGTCACAAAAACTCCAAAGTAACCAATCTAGAACTCAGCCCAGACCCAGAATAAAATGTCCTTTCAAAGCCTTTCAATGGAGATTTAACATTCCTCTTTGATGTTTTATGACCACACTAATCCAGAAAACTAGTACTACTGTAAAGTTTGGAAAGGAACACAGCACAGAAAATTGCGTGGAGCATCAAAGGGACAAGACCTTTGAGACAAGACTTCTCCAAATCAAACAAGCAACCTTACACAATGAAACAATCAAAACTGTACTTACCAATTCCATTATCTTTAACAGAAATATGAATCCTTGCAACCTTGTCAATACCATGCTTGGTCTGTGATGATGTCTTTGTGAGTATGGAAGTGCCAGTGACTCCCAACAAAGGATCCCCTGTTCGAGTGACAGACTCCGAGGATGAAGATGATGTTTCATGTATAAATGGAAGATCCACATGCTTTTTTTCCACAACTTCCTCACAGTGAACTTTGAGGTCAAGTTTACCACCAGCTGGAGTAAATTTCACTGCGTTGCTAAGAAAATTACCTGCAAGATGTACCATTAATTGCATGTCAGAAAGGTACCAATAACCAGTTATTCAGAACAAGGAGTATCTTTGGCCACTAGGGGGGTTCACCCAAAAAATTGATATGCAGAAATAGGAAAAAGATTGAGGTAAAGCCTCACCTAAAGTTTGAACAATCCGTTGTTTGTCACCGAGCACAAAATGTGAAGTCAGAAGCTGGCTCACAGTCTTGTCAACATCCATATTGAAGGCAATCTCCTTTTGCTGAAGTAGGTCTTTTAACCCCCATGACAAAAACTTAATCACTGCAAGAATGTCAAACTCATCACTGTGAAGCTCCATCTGGCCCACCTCCAATTCTCCTGCAATTAAAGGGAAAAACAAAAAACAAATCTTAGATCAAATGCCTGCCTTTCACCAAATTGGTAACCAAATAACAACCCATCAAATAGCAAGCAATGCAACCTAACGAAAGAGGTCCATATTTCCACAGCAATAAGTAGATCTCCATCAGAGCACTAAATATCTTCATAAGTACTAAATACTCCTGCATACTTATGACTTAAGTCAACCTGGATAGAATTGAAAGTTGGACCACCAGTAAGGTTAAAGAGATTTCAGATCTAACAACATATCAGAAAAGTGGAAAAAGAGGAACTCAGCCCTGATGGACAGAGAAAACAAAAACAAAGTTAAGGATTGGTTTGAACAACAGTAAGATCTAAAAGAAAACAAGAGATGCAGTGAAAGATATTTGGTGGTGTTGGTAATGAAGACATATATGTTGTAACACTGAGTCAAGCCAGAGACTACACATGCCCAACATATTCTTATTGGCACAAACTGGAACATGACCCTCATGACAACTGAAGAAGGTTTGCTGCTCTAAAATTTGATATCCTCATCAACAACAGTATTGGCCTGTAGGAGGACTAACCCATATCAGTGACATCATCAAGAACACTGGTCATAGTTTCTGCGCAGTCCAGCATCATCTGCACCAAGTCCATCTTATCGGCAACACTCCCAATAGGACCTTCTCCATCTCCAGATGCCTGCATGTGACCTAGTCCCAGCACGATCGCATTGAATGGCACTGCAGAAGATCACAGACAAGACAAAAACAGTCAGCTCTTCTGCTACATATCTCTGGATAAGGGTGCAACCACAAACTGTGTGCTTTTGAGCTCTTCTTTTTAGTTATTACATTCATACTTTGTTCCATACAATGCCTGAGAGTGCAGAAGGAATGTGATATTATTATCTGATCCTGGCTGGCTGCAAAAAGCATGAAACCCAACTCGCACAAATAAGCTATGATTTCAGATCATCCTTCTTCAAGGGTTTTAACCCTTGGGTCTTGCTGATGATGCAACAAACAAGGGTGGGTGAGGAGGAGGGTACTACTAGCCTCTAATATTATGGAAGACATAAGCCATGAACTGCTGCTTGGCTTGCTGTGCCCGCTGCACTTTCTCATCAGCTTGCTCAATCCTCATCCTACTGTCCTCAACCTCTTCACAGTGAGAACAGGTATCAACATCATGAGATCGACTCCACATGCTATCTCCATGCAAAAAGTTCCTCCATGCCCTAGATGTGATGATGGCACATACTACTGCAATCAAGATGGCCAGTAAAGGGAAAAACAAAACCCTTGCCAACATGTTGCAGTAATAGAAAAAGCTGACAGGACCAAGGTCTTCTTCTTCTTCTTGGAGAGCAGCAAAGGAGCTCTCATGCTGCAGCGGAACTTCCTGCTGGTGGTGGAGGAGGCCGCCATCATGCCTCGACGACATAAAGAACTGCATGTAGATGTAAACTGTGAAGATCCCGGCAACAGTGGTGAGGACAGCGTAAGCGGCTTGCAGAAACAGATCCATCTTCGAGTGTCTATCAACCTCTGCATCGAAGTCCATATTACAGGAGACAGCAGCAGCAGCACCAGTGTCATCCTTGGCAACGGTAAGGGTTTCTGTGAGGCGCGTTGTTGTGAAGGAAAAGCTCCTTGGCAGCGGCGGTGGCGGGGTGCTTTGTTGCTGCCGGCCCTTGCGCTTGCCTACATACTCGTTTATCAAGTATTCTTTTCCTACGGGAAAGCTAAGAGTGCGCCGGTTCTGCAACGAGTAGTTCTTGTACACGAAGCCGTCAAGATGTCTTGCCTTCTTGGCACCAGGGAAGAGCGGTACCTGATGCGGGGCTTCAGTAAAGAGCTTGAGCGCCGCATCGGATCTTGTTCCGCAACTCGTCTGATTCTTCTTGGCATCGGTAGTGATGGCAGGGAATCCAGAGACAACATCCAACGCAGTCTTCTGGTTGTTCTTCTTCCGAGGTAACCCTAGGTGCAACTCCTCCCGAAGCTCGCTTACCGTTCTCAATAAGCTACTGCTGTTGGTCCGTATGTCATGTTCGTTTATTGCACTGTGATGTCTGATCAGGCGAAATCCTCCTCCGCCTGCATTCTTCTCACCACAAATCATGGACATCGGGTTTCTGCCAGTTTCAAATCCTCCTTTTCCTGCGCCTCCTAGTAGAACCAAAGGTTCCTTCCCCTCATAAATCTTGTACACCGCCTGCTGCTGCTGCTGCTGCTGCTGCTGCTGCTGCTGCGAGCACGGCCGAGACCGTGGCGACGTTCTTACTGCTCCCCCTTGCCTAACTCTCATACTAACCAAAAACAGATTGCAAAAATCCTCTTTCAAAAATAGCGCAAATATGACTTAAACTTTGCCTTCTGGTTCCGATTTCACGCCCTCACCGCCTCACTTAATTGCTTTCTTTCTTCTTTTCTTCTTCAAGAAACGATTCTCCAATCTTCCAGGTGTACTACACCTTCCAAGATCCACGAGTAGAGGAGTATATACAAGAGTTGAAACTTGCGGGGCAGACAAGCAGATCCACAAGTCCGCGCAGCGAAAAAAAGAAACAAAAGAAAGATCGTCAAAGAGAAACAGAGACTCTCTCTCTCTCTCTCTCTCTCTCTCTCTCTCTCTCTCTGTGTCAGTTGCTGAGAGCTTGAGATCTAGCAAAACTTTCACAACTGAGAACGGCAAAAAAACGCCGCAAAAAGAAAGAGATGTATAAGAAGACAATGAATGAAGACCACAAAAACAAAAACAAACAAAAAAGAGGATCGAGATATGTACAAAGAAAAGGGAGGAAAGGAAATTCTTTGACTAGAGAAACAAACAGAAACCAAGGCAAATGAAACAATAGAGTTGAGCGTTCTTTCTTTTAGGGTGCGCGCGACTGCGACGCCAGAACCCTTTTTTTCCTTTTCTCTGCAAACGAGGCAAAGGGAGAGACTCTTCTTTTCACGCGGGAAGATAAACACGTGGCGTGTTCAGACGATAGGCGCATGGACAGTCCAGATGCCATGTCCAAAGGCCATGATTCATATGCCATTGCCGACCCGGTCTATAATCTCGGGTGACCCGTTACTTTCATGTGCTCTTTTCTTAGCAGTTCGTCGGGCTCCCTCTTTTTTTTTTGCCCACTCTAATTTCAAAACCGAGTGAGCGGCCATTGGTCCGGGGGAAAATGGTGCAATCTTATTGGCTATCTAAGAAAAAAAAAATTACATACAAATAAAATAGGGCGTAATTCCAACCGCTGCTATAATTTTAAATTAGGTATGTACCTACGTATTTCTTGAGTCCTAAAAATAAAATCCAATAAAATCCGACCCCTAATCCGACGGCGATGATTCGGATACGCTCGAATCCGACCGCTGATCGGATACTTAAATCCGGCCTCTCATCAGACCTTATCGGAGCGGGGTTGTATATAATTAGTGAATTAACTAAAGCGCTTTTTAATCGCTTTTTGGATTCCGGCTTCCGCCCATTGGTCGCTCTTTCTTATCCTACATCAAAAAGGACACCGCGCTTTGTACAGTCAGCTGGGTGAACAAGTAGGCTCTTTTGTCAAGCTGTTACTTTTCAAGGTGCCTTTTAGTAATAAAATTTTAAAATTTTAAAAATTAAAAAAGAAATTCCTTGCGTACATATGTACGTACCTATAGGTTTTGTTCATTTTCAATAGGTAAAACTCCCTCCGACCGACGGATCAAGCGATTTTTCGGAATCCTTTCAAACATACACGTATCATTTCAAAAACAATTTCAAAAATAACTACCTCATTTTCAAGCCTATTTATTTCTCTTTTTTTTTTCCCTTGTAACTACTTTCTTTTTTTTATCCCAAAACATGAATATGAAAAACAAATTAACATGTTTATTTTCATGCTCTTGAAATGTATATTAATTTAAATTAAAATTTAACATTGGCATAAATAATGATAAACTATTAAAAATCATATGGAAACATAAGAAAATAAAAAATTGATGGTCATTAGTAGTGCGTAACAAGCTCAAATAGGTAATCACAACGGATGCTTGCATCTAATGACCCTTTCCAAGTGCACAAGTTAACATGAATACCGTAGTCTAGAGCTAATTCCCTTATTGACAAAAATGATTTTTTTTTCTAAAAGAATATTTCGTTTTTTATTTTTAAAATTACTAAATTTTTCATGCTTTACTATCATATTGTCATAGAGATAATGAAATTATTTAGAGTTTAGACTATGATAATTATGATGATTTTCAATTTTTCAACTCTATATTTTCACAAAAATATATTTCATTATTTTGAAGGTTCATCACAAATTTATAAGTTTTATGGATTTTTTTTTAATTTGTTAATTCATGGGTTCATATAGTTCAAACACAAACGTTATGTATTATTTAAACATGAAAATTAAGTGCACAATTTTTATGTGTAAACATCACAAATAGACATACAAAATCAATGTATAAACAATACAAACAAACGTATGACATTTGTGTTTAAACAATACACACGACATCAATGTTCAAACAATATAAATAAATGAATAACATTTACAATTATTCCATACGAACCTATGAAAAGTTAATTTCACACAATTATTATTATCAAATTGTGACCCTTGAAATTTATAATGTTATTTAATGATGAAAGTGACCTTAAAATAAAATAGTCAAAAAACTCATGCACCTTCACTATCATGAATAGTAATACATTGTTAATGAAACGGAGGCCAAATGTGGGTTTTCATTTGCAACCGGTTCTCAACATTCTCAAGAGGAATGGTTAATTATGGTTTAACACCCTGTTTAGGGTGACATCAAACATAATGTCCTTTCTCATTTAGGAGAAAAACTATGCCTAAACAATGTTTTTTAGGGAAACATTAAAAGTAATGCAATTTTTTCCTTTGGTTTTAACATCATGGTATGCTATGGTGTTAGAGCATGCCCAATGCAACTAGTAAATTGATTTTTTTAGTATATTTTATATGAAAATTTTATAGTCAAATGGTGTAAAAGTGATATGTGGACCTCTACATATGCCGACTTAAGGAAATGACTATCCTTGATTGGTCGATTGGCCCCAACGGTATGATTTAAGTAGTCTATACTTTAATTCAATCCACTTTTGCCAAGTTTATGGATGAGAATGCAAGAGGAATTACCATTGATCCTTGGATGTGCTTAAATATTGATAAAGGTTGAAATGGAAGCTACCATGACACTTGAGAGATACAAGCACAATTTCTTGGGCAAAAATCGGTTCTTTACATTTCACAACGCTTAGTTGTGTTTGTGTTCCATAAATTATAATAAGTTGGGAGTAGCACCCTGGGAAATGACAAAAACATGAATCTCATGAGTCATGGCCCCTAAACCTCAAAATGTGGGAACCAAACTAACTCTGCACGGTTCCGTAGTAGTCCCTCAATGGCGGTCGGGTAGAGCCAATGAAGGCATTGAGGAGTTCACTCTCTATTGTCGGACCCATTGATTTTGACTATCCTCAATGGCCATCAGTTATAAGAGGCAACAAATGCATTGAGGAGTTCATTCACTATTGTCCGACCTACCAATTTTGACTATTTATTTCAGGCTCTCCCCAAGGGGTAGTGACCGACTTGGCTAAACAAGCATCTACACTGGTACCACGGAAAAAGCCCCAAATTGTTTTGAGTTGCTTTGTAAACATCATAAATAATCAATACACCAAATTACATACCGCGATTGACCCAAATGTCTCCTAATTCAAATGTTAACTCAATGTACACAAGCCAATATTTCTTGCCTATGGGTGAAGGAGGGGCAAACAATATATTACATGAACAATAGTGATTAGCCCTTTTGTTTTCAGTGAGTGACCTGGGTCTTCTTTCCAGTAGGTTGCTGTGATCATAGTTACGCATAGCACCTCGCAGCAACCTTATGGAATTGTCATCAGAGCAGCTTAATGGAAAGTCATTGATATAAGGCCTTGTTTCTAGTTGCTGCATGAACTGGTGCTTCCAGTAAGTAAATTTTTGGGTGAAAATCTGTCAAAAGGTCACCCAGTTTTCTGAAAAAGGAAAATTCCGTCTCAAATTCCTTTTTTCTGAAAATAAATCACCTAAAAGGGACAGAAAACTGGTTTTGGGGGAGGGGGGGGGGGAGAGCATGTCATCACATGTATGTGTAGGGTAAGCACGGTCATAACCAAATGCCTCCTTATAACCAAACACCCATTCTGTACAGAGAACCAACCTTTGAAAATATGTCCATGTCTTCTTGCTTATCATTCAAAATGTGACATGTGGTCTAGTGAGCGCACGGTCTAATAATATAATGTTTGGAATAATGGGAAAATCCAACTAGAAGTAAGGGTTTGGTGTTCGGTTATAGGTGTGGGTGGGTTTTAGGAAAAAAAAAGGTTGTACCACAATGGCATGTGTTGCACTTGGTGACGGGGGTGTAAATTGTCACAATTTATCACACAAAATTGAAAGGTATCACAAGGGAATTTGGTGGTCACTTTAATAAACATTCATTGTTCAAACGCAATGGCAATGTTTGGTTATAGGGTGTTTTAAGTTCAATTTTGAAAACTCTTGGATCATTTGGCCAAGTGAACATTTGGTTATACATCACAAATTTCCTTAGGCAAAATTTTAATATGATTATAATGAATCATTAGATTTATATTATTTACTAAGTTTTTTTCACATCATTGTTGTGTATTTTTCATTTTATTATTCTATTGTTGATAAAATGTTTGTTGAAAATGTATAAGCATAATGAACAATGGTTTTGACTTATTAATTCCATGAGTATGATGATGAAAAGAATAATGGTTTGTCATTTTAACACAATTTTCATGACACAAATGTAAAATTTTACTATTCAAGAAGACTTAAAATTTATATCATTTTTTAAAATATATTTATTTATGTTGAGACTATGATAATAGAATATAATTTTAACATTTATTGAAATAACTAAAAAATGACATTTGATCCAAATTACATTATATACAAGTTCTATTATTTTTATATAATTATTTTTTCCCAGGAAGTTTGTGATGTAAGACATTTGTTGCCTAATTTAAAAATACATACTTGACAAAAAAGAATGACAATTATTTGATTATAGGGATTTTTAAGTACATTTTTAAAAAATTATTGGAAACAAGGGCAAAGGAAGCATTCAATTATGGGGTTTGTTTGGACCAATTTGATGAGGAAAAGTTTGTACACACATAAAATTGCACATTTGGGTTTAGGGTTGAAAAGAAATCTTGACACAACACACATTTAGGAAGGCATGCAATAGTGAATTAATGTGTAAAATTTTGACCAATTTCAAGTAGTTAACCCTAAACACAATATGATTTTTGGATCCTTCTTAAAAGTATAAATCTTTAGCCTAACTAACCTATTGGGCATCTTAGTGGGCATCTTAATAATTAGTTAAAAACAAATGGAAGATATTATTTATGGTCTCTTAGTATACTAGGAGATGAAGCTACTTGGATTAGTTAGTTTTCTATGGATGAAGGATTGGGTTTTGGTTCATTCAATCAATAAGGAGGATTTTGGGGAAGGATTAAGATAAAGGTTTATTTTTCTAGGGGAAAAGGAAGACCATATTTGGATGAGTTAGAAGGAGAACTTGGGAGGAAGAGGAGTATCATTCTTAACATAGCATGGTGGGAAGAGATATGGAAGTGTTGGGAGAATTGATAAGATAACCATGTTGTATTTCAATGTATAAAGAATGTTCAGAATGAAGGTTGTGGACATTGAGTATGTATTTTTATTTTAAAAAATTTTGTTCTAATTTCTTGGATGCATGAGTGTAAGTTCAACGTTCTATAAAATATTCATCGTAAATTTACAAATTTCATGGGTTCATTCCAAATTCATGAAAAATCTGTTATTTCACAAATTCATATTAGTTAAACACAAATGTCATGCATTATTTAAACATGAAAGTCATGTGTACAATTTTCATGTGTAAACAACACGAATAGACATACAACATTTGTGTTTAAACAATATGAATAAACATATGACATTCGTGTCCAAGCAGTGCACACAATATCAATGCTCAAACAACACAAGTAGATAAATGACATCCGTGTTTATTCCAAACAAACCTATGAAAAGCATATTTCACATGATTATTATTGCTCGTGACCCATTAAGTTTGTGATGTTATAATTTTTTCAAGTTTATGTATTAATTTTTCCTACTTTCATTTAAAATGACCTTTTGGAGTTTTAGAATATGATGATAGATGTAGTAGAAAGTAACTACTTGAAGGCAACACATATAAGAGGGAAGGTAGAACTAAAGAGTTGTTATTCTATAATTCAAAAAAAATTTCTTTAATATTAGAAGGTACTACCTTCTAGTCACTACCTTCTAGTCTTTCAACATGTTTGGAAACTTTTTTCTATAAGTTTTATGTTAGAAAGTAGTATTGTTTTTAAACAACAACCTTTCCTTCATTTTTGGCAATGTTTTGTGTTTTTATTTTGTTTGTTTTACTTTGCTACCCTCCTTGGTAGCCGAATCTACATTCTATAATCTTGCATATTAATAGTAAATGAGGGATCTAAAAATGCACACTTTGATTGTGCCTTGCACATTTGTGAACTTTGCATTTCCTTCCAAAATAACAAGAACCCATAATAAGCATTGGTAGAACCCCACTTCTCATTTCCACCTCTCTTCCCAAACATTGCAATTACCTTAATAAGTATGTCCTCCTTACCAAAAAGTTTAGGGAATGAATTGGGTGAAAATCCTTTAAGGTGTATCACACAAGACAAAAAGGGCCTAATCCTTACTACAATCATTTTTTATTTTACATTTTGATTCTAATAAAAAATAATGAATCAAAAGTTATCAAAATTTTTAGAAGGACTATATTTTAGACTATTACAATTATAGATTCCATCATGATCATCCATGAATGTGTATTTACATGGCAAAAAGGGACTAGGTTAAAAAAGAAAAAAAATGGGTGATGTTGTGACAAGATTTTGGTACACATTAAAAAATTTGCACCCAATTGTAGTCTTTCATATAATTCCTCATTTCTACTACAATGGGTTTGAGAAATAGAATAGAAGATCAAATTGCAAATGTCAAAGTAGAACAAGGAGAAATATTTATGGAGGCAAAGTTATAAAAATCAATTCAAACTCCAACTATGAAAATAAAATAAAAACAAAAACAAGGATCTAGGGGAATGGGATTAAACCTTCAAATTCAAGATGGGTTTCCAATTATGAAAGTAGAGCAAACATCACAAGGAGAAGGATTTGTGGGAGTAGTGGTAGATTTTAAATGCAAAAATAAAATCCCAACTGTTAAAGTCATGGAACAAGTATAATGGAAAAAAAAACATATTTACAAAATTCAAATTTGAAAAATGATGTAAGGATTATAGTCATAAAAAAACTTTACAACCAAAGGTTCAATTTTCTTTTTTATTACCATTGGATCCAAAAACTTGTTTGCGCAAACTACAAAATAATTCTACAACCAAAAAGGGGCAAATCTCAACTAATTCACATGAACCACATTTTATAATTCATTCCAATAACTTGCATAGATGAAATTGGTGTCAATTTACAATGGGGGGGATTTTTTATATTTCCATTCTCTTATCACTTCAATTGTTAAATTAAAATCTTATAATTTTCCAACCTATCCATATTTGACAAACTTTTTTATTTCTTGGTTTTTATACAAGAAAGAGAAGGGCACACCTTTAATGGGCCCAAAATGCACACCCCTTACTTGTTGGAGGTTTGGGTTAGGGGGAGTTGGACCATCATGAATGTACATGTGCATTGTTAGTGACAAAATACTATGCTAGACCAAGCAATATCAGACAAAGAAAATCTACCCTCCCAACCTACACTAAAAACAAGGCATACACCACAAGTAGTCAATTGAACCCCATAAACAACTAAAAGAAGTAAATGGATATTTCAAACATTAAAAAATTTATTAAGGTTTGTTCAAAAAATGACACGTTCATTGAGAAAGGTAAATCAATCTTGGAACATCCCATTCATTTCCATTTCAAACTATTTGAATGGGAAAACAAGGTCTAGAAAAATGGGGCCTAATGTTGTGTTAACATATAAAAGTGTAATCACACAAATAAAAGCCACAACAAGTGTAATGCTTACTTAGTTTTTCACATTTAGAAATGATTTAATTTGGTGTTGAAAGAATAAGATTTTTTATGTTGTAAGGTTCTTAATATATCATTGAAACATGTGAATCAATTTGAAAAATATCCAATGAATAAAAAGTTGTCAAAAACATTCATTAAACATTATAATGATTGTTTTTAATCACAAAAATGACTTGTAAATGGAGTTCAAAACTTTTGAAAATGAAATAATTCTTGAAATCTTTTACATAAACCTTGACATAATATTATAAAAAAAATGTCAAGATTTTAAAAAGAATAATGAAAACTTTTGTGAGAATATTTTTATGAATATTCTTTCAAAAACAATCACCATAACATGTGGGTGTGGTTGGTGTTATCCCATTTGCATCCATGAAAAAGATGCAATAATGGTTGCATGGATTCTAACAATGTAATAATGTGGGCTTTCAATAACATCACAACAATTGAAAATGGAAATAAAATAATTCACCTAAACAAGACCAACACCATTCAAACATAGAGTACTAAAGAACTCTTGGTGGTTGGTTCAAATGCAAGCATCTATAGTTAAACATTAGGGTTATTAAAGGATTGGAGGCCTTCAAAAGAAAAAAAAGGATGAATGCAATTTTTTACAACTCCTTTTATGACAACTTGCAAACATTATACAACTTACTCAACTATGAACCAAATCACATTTTGAACTTAGAAAAATTTAGAATTAGGGTAGGCAAGTAGGTTAAAACTAGGGTTTTAACCATAAGAGGTTCACACATGGTTTATAACAACATCCCCAAATCCTAGGAATGGTTAATTGTAAATTGTGAAATAAAAGCTACATGGTCAATTCTACCAAGGTTTTACATTTTTAAAGAAAAAATATTAAGAAACAACTACATTAAGTTTTGCAAGTCATGCACATGTATGACAATGCAAATCAAGGCATGGATGACAAGCTTCCTATTGAAAAAGTTCTTTCTTACTCTTCAATAGGTATGTTCTAGGTGGCATTTCACAATCTAATCGCCATTTATTGATTTTGGATGGGTATGGTTCACACATAACATTAGAAGCCATATAACAAGTGAAGGAATTTGGGTTAAACATGGTTAACTTGCCTTCTCATAGCTTACACACACTCCAACCTTTAGATGTCTTTTGTTTCAAGCCATTCAAAACTTTAAAAAAAAGAAAGAGATGAAGCCATACTTATAAGCAAATTTAACATACCTGAAAAAATTATTCTTATTGGATGGGTGGATAAAACTTTAAATCAATCACTAACCAAAAGCAACCAACGAATGTCCCCTCACCGCTAAAACATCAAGGCATGGTTTATGGCTTCAAGAATATGGCCTTTCAACCTTACAGTTATGAATGAAAAGACCAAACTGGCAAATATTTACACAATAGTGAATTCAAATCATGAAGAAAGTGAGAATCATCACATTAGAAAATGAAATTAATCACAATCAACAAGAAAAGGAGGAATTTGTAGATGTAGAATTATGTCAACAATAGGAATAGTTGCAAAATCAACCATTGATTACTACCAAGAGGAGCTTGGAACATTGGTACTATGTGGAAATGCCTCCTAGCCCTAATGTGACAAATAACATTGAAAAACATGCAATCAATTTAAATGATTCGAATTATGATTTACAATAAGTTGAAGTCCCAACAAACTTTATCTAAGAGGCAATGAGTTTCCACAACCTTCTTTCATTGCCCCATTTATTTATAAGACAGATAGTAAGTATAAAACTATTAATAGATTATTCACATTCACATTGTGACATTTGTTGAATATTTAGCTATCTTGCAAAAGAAAATTATGAATAAAGCATCAACATAACAAATCAAAGAAGGGAGGGAAAAAGAGAGGGAAAAAAAACATGTTAAGAAATCAACAATTGGTGTGGTTGAGTAGGGCAAACAATAGAAAGACTAGCCAAGGCCCAATTTGTATCATCTTGGTGTGTAACAATAGTAAGGAAAGTGAGTGAACTCTTCCACCAAAACATTTCGCAAGCTTGCAAGCAAACCCATATCCTGAACACACATATGAAAACATTGATAACGCATTATTAGGAATTTGAAAAACAATTAATGAATTTAAAAATGAACAATGAATATGAATAGAATGCGAATCTGCGGGCATGTTGTGGCAAGCCTACACCCTTCTAGTAACTAGTTAACTATACGTTGATAGGGGAGAGGGGGGAGGGTGGGGAGAGGATCAAATGCATATGCCAATCACACAAACAGCACCAAGAGAAGAGAGGATGAACATCATGATAACTTGTTGACTAAAAAAAAACAATCAACACACAAAATGCATTGGCAACACCATGGGAGGAGTTTTGAAAAATAGTGACCAAAGAGTGACCATTGAGATTACCTTTGGAAAGAAAGAAAACAATGCATGAACCTTTGAGCAAACCAAGGGAATAAGATCTGATCGGATCAGGCCCATGGCCCATGTGCATGTGAGGGATCAGGGTTCATGGGATCCTTAAACACTCATAACTGTCAATCTGATAGCCTTATTCCTTACCAAACTCTTGGCCACACACACATGAACGAATGTTTGATACATGAAGTTTGTTCATGTCTTGTTCAATTATTTTCGGTGATGGGGTAGGTGGAGAACCAGTCAACAATGTTCCATTATTCGGTTATTATTGACAATGTGTTTTAGAACCCTTTTTTTTTACCTCCAACTTTTGGGGACTATAACTTCTTAATTTGTGTACCATTTTTTGCAATTTAAAGTGCATTAGATGTGCCCAACACAGATCTTCAACTTCTTTTTGGACACCGTACAAAAAAAGAAGCCCATTAGACTAGGTAATTTGGTGACCTTTGAATACTTAAGAGTACATACACTTAAATCAAATTTTTGATTTAACATCAAATATACGTAATATTGTCAATGACTGATGCTAAAGCCCCTTGGCATTTCCGTAGAGAGAAAAGTACCACGGTGGGGTACTCCTTAATTTAAGGCCCTGCCCCCCGCCCCCCTTAGGGTTTTTCTTTGCATGAAGCAGTGGGCTTGATTTCTTTATTTTTCAATGCTTCTTGTTGTATCCAACCTATGGCACAATCCATTATCCACATTGAAAACAGCACAATGCATTTTCTTAATAATATAATGCCCTCACAATAAATTTTTATATTAAAAATAAAATATCAAAAGTATAGCCAGTTAAGAAGACCAGGAGTAAATATTGTATTTAAAAAACAAAAAACTGAGGTGGTTTTTACATTGTGTAAATCCCTTGAGGGTGGGGTTTATTGGAATTGGGCTCATGCTCAGCTCCACCTGATTGGGCCCTTGTAAGCCCGATTCCTGTAAAGCCTGCCCCTAAAGGCTTTACCCTGCACATAAAACTTGAGTGCAATAGGATTTAACATGTGTTCTATTTTGAAGAGACAATCAAACTGATAAAAATCTTGTCACCTTTTTCTAATTCCAAGTTGTGTGTTGGAAACTTGTTGGAAATCTGTTGGCTACAAGTAAGTAAGTCAGCTCTGTGTTTTCGTAGTTCCTTTGAGCCATTTGACCTTTGGAGCTAACATTCCACACATACGTGCCCTCAACCCCTCCCCCAAATTCATCAGCAATTGCTCAATAACTTTCCACAAACCCACTAAGTATATTGGATTCTAAAGGTATCCCAAGAGCAGGGATTTGATACCTTCTTTCATCAATATACTTAGAAGAAACCCTGGCAAGCTCCATTAAACAAAGCACCCAGCAAGCAAAGGGGGGAGAGGAAGAACAAAGAGAGAGGACCCAAGTCTGAGTCACAAGAGCAAAACCCAAACAAGGTCCAAACAAGGTCGTAAACCAACAAATTATGTTCTAGAGCCCCCACCAGATGCAAGAAGCATATAAAAAAGAAAAAAAAAAGAAAGGAAACCTAAAGAGCAGTAAGCTTAGAAGAGCCCTCACCTGGGGACCTTGTGCACATTATGTTGACTGCCAGCACAAAGTCCCTCCTAAGAGTTTTGAAGACGTAATAAAGCTTGAAAGAAGCTCTGACCTGTGTTGGGTAGGCACACTTTTTAAAAATCAGTTCAGGTCAGTTCTTTAAAAAAAAATTTAAATCAAAGAACCCTAAAATTTCAAAATATTTCTATCACTGAAAAAATATTTGTCAAATGGTTCTCTCTGATATTCTTCATTTACCACCAAAATTGTCTTTCCCTTGTCCGGAGCACATCCATCCACTGCCCCTACACATATTTTGACTGTTCCTACCTGTACAACTCCTATAATTACTCTTCAACCTTGTGCATCAAATGCTGAGTTTCCACCATTTCATACTAAGATTTAATAAAATTTCCTTACTTTGCGGATACCTTTGAAAGAGGGGGTAGGAGGGGGGGTGAAAGCAAGCCCAAAGACAGCGTGACTTTACGGATAACTCTATTATCTCATGATATTAAATATCTCCAGATATTGGAGCTAGAAGGGTTTGAAATCCTTCAAGGATAGATATTAAGGAAGGGATTTACTTTTCCAACTGTCAACAAGTATATGATACCATCAAACAAGGGAGGAAAAAGGGCAGGATTTTTAATGAGTTTGCAAACAGCTGTATTGTTTTTTGGCTAGTGGATCTTGTTCCATTTGTAAAGCTGCAACACATGATATACTTATCAGCCTTTGGATTCCTCATTTGCCAGTTATTATTTTTGTGCAGTTTTATTATCTGCCTCTTTAGGAGAATTGGCATACAAAGTCTTCTTCACCACCCAATCTTTAATTTTTACAATAGTACCTAGTCTGGTTAGGCAGTAATTATTCTTTTTTTTTGAATTGCCAAAATTTCTGAAAAATATGTGCCTGTCATACCAAAAATCTGAATGAAGCTCTCAAGCATAATAGCTTCATATTTAGTATAATGTTGAATTATAAGTTATTAATATTTTATTACCAAACATAACTGACAAAAATTTTAATTAATTGTTAGGCGTCGAAAAAATATGATAAGGGGGGGTCAAATTCTCACAAAATGTGAAAATTTGAAGATTGTCCATTACTAGATCAATTTCACACTTGATGATGAGAAATTTCCATTTCACAACCAAAGCTCATTTCAATTTGTTTTTGAAACCAAAAGATTCAACTTAAAGGGTTTATAGTGAAATATTCCTAGGGAGGATTGGCATTTTTGCTACATCTTTGTATGGATGATCACAACTTAGGCTACATTTTAAATACAATTCCTTAAGAAACATTGGGGTTACCTAGTCCTATTTTCTTATTTTCCCCAAGGGTTGAAACTGAGTTAGTGCTATATTCTGATGTTCCCCTAGTTCCCAATGAGTTCTCCTAAGGACCCCACATTTTCCAATGATGTTTTCCAAAAGGGTGAAAAGGGTTAGGCCTCTATTTTGATGTTCCTTTTACTTCCCAATGAGTTGCCCGAAGAACCCCAAATTTTCTAAAAAAAATTGTGCAAAAGGGTGAAAAGAGTTAGTCCTATCTTGCCATTTTTGTAAAATTCTCGCCAGAAATGCAGGCCTGTTGTAAAGAAGTTGCCAGATTTAGACACTAGGTTACAGTAGGTCGCCAAACTACAGCAGGATTCTGAAATTTTTGTACTTCCCTATCTGACTTTTAGCCAAAATTGGCTAAATCCTCTTGTAGATGATAGCAAATGTGGCAACATCAAAAAATTGGAAAAAAAAAAAAGGAAAAAAAACACTGCTCAAGACCTATGAAAGGAATATATAAAATCAAAAAAAATAATTTGAAGGATTTTTCTTGTACTGTGGAATACATGTTTTCTTAGGAATTTTTGTTTGTAGCCAAAGTGGCAATGATCATCATAAAAAGATGTTGGAAAAGTGGCAATCATGCCGAGGAAGATTTAGCCACATCTGGCTATAAACCAGATATCAAGTACAAATCTTTGATCATTCTTCTATAATCTTGGCTACACACTGAAAACCAAACATAGGAATCTGGTGATTTTCACCATTTTTTTTCCCCTCATTTCTGGCGATTGAAAACCTCCAAAATCACTTGATTTTTAAATTTTGAATTTCACTTTTTGGTGAAATTTCTCCATTTAAAAAAGGTTGTACGGAATGGGCTTACATGGTAGGGCTCATTCCACCTTGGAATGCTGCGAGCCCAGTAGGGCGAGCTGACATTCCACTAGGGGATAATGGAATGGAACTACCCAGGCTCACTCCATAAGGTAACCAATTTCCCCCACCATGGATTCACATTGCAATCTTGTTCCATATTGTCGAGATTCACATTACAACAATTGAAACTGATGGCACCGAAAGTGGAACCAGCAGATGGCAGCCTATCCCACCTAGGATGCTGAAATGGGTCAGATCTGACTCAGCACCATGGAATGGTACCACCTTAGGCACATGGCAAAGCCTCATAAAGCCCAGTTCCCTAGCTAACCATGGTGGTTAGCTCGGTTGCTTTTTTTTTTTACTAACTACCAACTAGGTAGGTAGTGAAAACAGCCATCACCTACTATCTATTACATACCTACTCACCTACTAGTCACCTGTAGAATGGGTTACCAAGGTGAAACCAGATATTAACTCAGTTGAGGTTCATCCACAACCGAGTCAGAAGTCATAACAGGCGAGCGCGCGGATGGTGCGCTGGTGGGTGTTGGTTCAACGGAGAAGGGTGACTGGCCATTTCTGAGGATTTAGGTGTCCCCAAAATAAGGGTGTTGCGCCTTGGGGCACGCTTCTCCCATTGGGTAATGCCCTTGGAGTGGAGCATTCCTGAAATAAGGAGCAAGGCATCCTTATAATTATGGGAAATGATCCATTTTTTGAGGGCATTACCCAACATAAAGCACTAGCCAAAAAAAAAATTAAAAATCATTTTTTTGTGTGTTATCCAATGGGTATTATGGGGAGAAAAAATGAAAAAGAGACAAGGCATTTTTTGCTTTTATGAAATGCTCACCCTTTTTGCAAAAAAAAAATTTCCATGTAAAAACATGACCTCAGGATACACTAGATACTTTTGGATGATGCTTTACAAATGCTACTAGCATGGAATGCAAAAATAAGTATGGGATCAAGGAAGGTTTGGAAGAGTGAAACATGGCTATGAGGTGCATAAAAATATTATTTATCTCCTGAAGAAAAGAGTTGTACTTCAAAACTTTGTGAAGTAGTAGTAGTAGGCATCAGAATTTAAAAAAAAAAAAGTCGTGTTAGTATGCACTTAGGCAAAGAGTCAAGAGTCATAACACGGCAGCCAAGGTTCAGGAGACCATGGCAAGGAGTGCCACAGTGCACTTTGAACTTTTAGGGTTTTATAAGAGTGTGTACGTGTTCCCTCATCTTCGAGCTTTCAAACAAAATATCCTCTCCAACTCAACATTGATATGTAAGTAAAGATATTCTAGGAGAGAGGAGCTATGGGGTTTTTTTTTCCCTTTGTTGTGTCATCAACTTTTCATTTTCGCAGCAACACGTATGAAGCTCCACTCCAGGTCTCCTTTTGAAACATGTGTGTCACCAGTCTCCTCATCACTACGTACCCATTAAAAGTTGTTGGCTTTTTTTGACTTCATTTTTCCTCATGTGGCCAATTTGAACCTCCTAATGGCTTTAGATAAATAGGGTTTTCTGTAAACTCGCCTTATCTTTGGGCCTCCTTTCACCCCCTATTCCCTCATTTAATGAGTTTCGCAAAGTAAGGAAATTCTATTAAACCTGGGTATAAAATGTTGAGTTTCAGCATTTAATGCACAAGGTTCGAGAACAATTATGATAATTGTACAGGTAGGAGCAGTGAAAATATATGTAGCAGCAGTGGAGGCGCTCAAGAAAAAGGAAAGAGAGGATGAAACTCAGTTTCCCACCAAAAAAACAGTGCTTTTCTGAGTTTCTTTCTTTTAAATCTCACCCAGTTGTGGACCAAACTCAGGGTTCTGGTGCTGTGTTTTCTTGACTTCACGGAAAACTCATATATACCTGGAGTTTCCCATCTCTCTGTCAGTTATCAGAACGTAGCAGCCATTGAATTACTACTTGAGTACCCCAACACCTACTAGTCTCATTGCTAGTTGGGATTTGCTACAAAACTCTTGTAGTGGTCTCTTTGGAGACTCTTGGGAGATATGTGATAAAAAAAAACCTCTTTGTGGAATTTGTGTTGGTGGGGAAATTATTTCCAACACACCAACCCTTACTTAACTTATGGTGCATTCACACTTGATGTTAAGTCAGTGTTAAATGAAAATCTATGTGGCATCATCCTAGGTGGCACTCAATGTTAAATGAGTGATAACTTGATGTTAAGTGAATGTTAGGGACCCAGTTCTGGTAAGGCCCATGGCCAAGGGCTTTATCTTGGCTAAAGACCTTGTCAAATTTTATTTTTTAAAATTTCATTTTCTCATGATACCAAGCAGGTATCACAGGAAAAATTTAAAATAAAAACATGTGTTCCATAAAACATAATGCAAGAGCAGGCAACATGCTTTTTGAAATGCCCACCTTTTATCCTTAAGATTGCACCAACATAGAATCACCTAAACTTGTCATAACAAAAACATGTAAGAAATCATCAACTTGGTGCAAACAATGAAAAATTCTATGAAAACACCAAGTGATCTTTTGGATGTCAATTGTGGTAACTCTTTTCCCTTTTTTATTATGTTTCTTAACCAAGAGGTTGATTGGGTCAAAAAAGTTTACTTGTCTTAGATCAATGTTGGTGATGTCCACTAAGTTGTCAACCATTGTTGGCTGGTTGTTCCTTTTTGAGAGAACCTTTGATTCTAGTTTTGATATTTAAATGTTTTTGACAACTTCTTTAGGTGCAGGTATTTATCCTAGTTTTTCAAATTCAATAACTTTTGAGCTCAATTCACAAACCGAGCCCAAGTCCATGTACACATTACACACTCCTCACGACTAGACATTGTCAACCTCATCTTTGTAGAGGACAATGTCAATGTGCCAAGAAGATGAAAATGTGAATGGAAAAATTGCCATATGAGAACTCACATGCCAAGCAATGAATCCAAAGAGATTGTGTTAGATGTTCTAGTATGTTAACCATTGTGAGTGCATGTCAAAGATTGGAAGCATGTTAGATTGATGGGTTGACTACACACAAAATGAAGAAAATATGGAGAGCTGAGCTTCATATGTGAGATAAACTTTGTAGTTTCATCTATTCCTACATGTGATGTTCTACCATAATTTAACATCAGTGGAGTGCATGCCATTGCCACATGCAATTGCCATGACCTACTACTGCCGTACAAAACACCACATTCTGTTTTGTTGTAGAGAAACAACAAAAGAAAAATCTTATGCAATTCTTGATGATTTCCAATCAACCCACAGATGCACCCCCTACATCCCTAATCTTCTCACATTATGCATTAATGAACTAAATCCTTTCTACTTTACTTATTTGGATTAAATAACGACAGAAGTTTTCAAGATTAGGAAATAGTGGATTTAATACAATAACATAAAGGTTTGAAGAGTCAAAACATCCACTTCCAGCTCCAGAAATGAATATGAAACCCCAAGAGTTGACTTAGGAGGCATGGAAATGATATATCCTTTGAAGACAGATCTGCTCAATTATTTTCTGAGCATCCAACTCAGCCCTTGAGGACAGGTATGATCACAATCCAACCTTTAAGGTCTGGAGTGGCAGATTATGTCATTTTCTTCACCACATTATATTACATAATCTTCAGGTGATGATCATACACGTAATAGGTAGTAACCATAATCTATGTTGAACATGAATTTATTTTTGAGTTGTTGAATCTGCCATCCCAGACCTTAACACCATGGAATGGTCTAACCCTTGCCAATTATGTTGGGTGAATCATCTAGTTTGCACTAACAAGCTTGCCTCACCTGGCACCTTGCACCTTACCCAACATAAAGAGCAGGATTTGAACATTCCACAGTACATAACCATCAATTATCAATCATCAATAAAGGGTTGTTGCTAGAATCAACTGTTGACCTCCCATATGAGCTTCTATACTCTTCTATTGGCTGGCTCATAAGCATGAGCTAAGGCAGACAACAAGGTTTGCTGTGCCATGTCACATACAGATGTACGAAAAATTAGATGGGCACCTATGAGATTGAGTGGAACCACACCAGATGAGAGTTTGCGCCTGGATCACATTTTGCTTAGAACTGCCACACCAAGAGCAATTGCAAGGAAGGTAGCAATTGCAATGCCAAAGATCCCTATAAGAACAGCGGGCACAACAAGAGTCCTCCAACCCTTGGCTGTACACATGCCTGCAGCTGTGGTGGGGCCTCCTACATTTGCATTTGAGGCAAGCAAGAGCTCCCTCATGTCAAACTTCAATAGCTTTCCAACCCCCAGTATAAATCCCAGATGAACTGCAATCTGAACTAGACTGAAGAGAAACAGAGCAGGTGCTGTCGTTATTACACTGCCGATGCTGCCATTTGCACCCACCGTAGTAAAAAAGATCTGGTGGGCAAGTCAGAAGTAACCAATGTTATATGCATCGAGGGCATACGTAGTCTCAAATCAGCTCTGTCTCATTTAAGTTCATCCCAGGAACTGTGAAAGAGAAAAGCAATCATAGAAGTGGTGCATTTGTGGATTACTAAAAAGGATAGGACATTAAAATTACCTGCATCAGTATAACAGCCAAGCCCTCTCCAGAAGGGGCTAGGGCACCAACCCAAGTTGGAAAGAGAGTGGCCAGGAACACAACTATTGCAGTGACACATGGAATGGTTCCCCCTTTGAGACCATTGGCTTTTGCCACAGCTGCCCCTGCTGCACATATTGCTGCTGACAGTGCAAGGGCCATTATCCCATCCAGTACTTTAATTGTACCCCTACTACTTCCATCTGTCGATTCCACACTCCCTGTTTGAAACAATAACAATTTAGTGGAAGACCAAACCTAAAGTGGGTAAGTCCCTGTTATCATCATTCCGTGCTCATATGCAGCAACAAAAGAGGTCCTCACTTTTGAGCTGAGTGAAATCAGAAAGACGTAGCTCATGAACTACACTGAGACTTGAAATAAAACAAACAACAGAACAGGAGATGGATTCAGCAAATTATATTTAAGTTGTTCACCTGAGGTCAAAGTTGATGGAGGGTCAGGTGGAATGCCAGATGCCAAGGCAAACAGAGTGGTGAAATAGACAGCACATATTAGATTATCTGCTGCAAGGCCTGCTGCTACAATGGAAGGAGAAGCCCCTAAAGCCTCTGTCACAGCTACATAGTTCACCGCTGCATAACCCACCAGTCCACCTGAGAAAGTAAGGCCTGCCTACTCCTGTGCAACTAGCATAAAATAGTGTATAGAAATTTTCTCTCCATTAGCTCCACACAAGTCCTTGTCCATCATGCACAAACTTCACAATCTTCCAGGAGAAGAAGCCAAATCCCCCACAAAAATTCCCAAAAATAAAGAAGGAGAGAAGAGAGAACTGACCTCCTCCAATATGACGGCTTAACAGAGCAGATGCAATTTTCCAGCCATCAGGACCCAATGACCTCAAAGGTACCAACACCATTGCAACAAGAGTACCCAATACAGTTGCCACTGCAGCCCCATTACATTATACCAGCAAAAGAATCCCCAGTTACAACAAAAGAGCAACATGTGCACACTCTCAACCCCACAGCAAATGTGTGTGTGAGATCCTACATCTACATTGTAGACTGAGTTGCTGAAAGTATCTTGAAAAAAGTCTTTAGACCAGCAAACTATGGACTAGGCTACATATTAGTCAATCATGCATGGTTGTCAACACAGTTGATCTAGATTCGTGATGACATTATTAGGTCTGCTGTGTTTTCTTAGACTAAAGAAAATCCATGAAGAACCTCCATAACAAGATCCTTCATGCAATACACTATACTGAGCTCAACATGGATTTTACTAGCGGGGCTCCACAAGAGTCTTCCCAACCATCTTTTGTGCACATGATACCACAGAAGAATAACATTACCACAAAAAGAAAAATGATGATGGAGAGCAGCTACATTTACCAGAACCAATGCAAAATGCAGTAAAAAGGCGACCAGTGGAAGCCATAACTCGGCGCATGTCTGCAGCAAAGAGCAGCAAGGGCACTGCTAATGGCAGCAAGTACCCATTCACTATGGCATATGCAGGTGCTTCGGATGCAATCAGGCCCACGTTGCTTGCCACCAATCCCACTAACGTGCTCACCAAGGCGCCACTCAGTGCACTTCCCCATTTTGTCTGCTCTGACCTTTAATCAATCCACCCCCTTCCCTCACTTCATTACCAGACAGGACCTGCAATAGCAGCATTGGGTCTACAGTTTTGTAATACTTTCAGCTCTAGAGTTAGAAAGGTTGTTAGAAAAAATCCCAGCTCCAACAGGAGCACAGACAAGAACCCCTAATCTCGTCATCCCTGATCATTACTGAGGAGGACCCTAATTCCAAACCCTAGCTAGGTGCAGCAGCTCAACTGACCTAATTCCATCACCCTAATGCACTTCCACCCTAAACAAATAACCAGCCTTGGGTCAAATTGATCGAAACAGGCCCCCAAGGAAAAACCAAGTTCAAAAAACACAAAATGCAATTGAGGTTGAAACGACATAATGGGGTTGGGTTTTCCATGGAATTGCATCATACATACCAGAGACCAAAGGATTCCATCACCCTAAACAAAAATGCACTTCAAGCCTAAACAAAAACAAAAAAACCAACCTTGAGTCACATTGATCAAAATAAGCATCCGAGGAAAAATCAAGTCTGGGAAACGGAAAATGCAATTGAGTTCGGAATGACATAATGGAGTTCGGTTTCCCATGGAATTGCATCACACATACCAGAGACCAAAGGCAGCGGAAGCAAGCAACACGGTCCAGGTGCCCCAGGTATTGGTGGCAGTAATTAAGGGAGTGGCAAGCGCTGCAGTGGTCACAAGACCGCCGCCGCCGCGGTTTCTTCTAATATTCCTGCTCCTGCTCCTCCTGCTAGTGGGAACCCCAATAGTCTCCGTCCACAAGCTAAACTGCAAAGACGGGGTGGTCATCCTCATCACCCATGGCGAGGACGAGGAGGAAGAGGGGCGCGGCCCAATGCTGCTGCAGCAGCTGCCGCCGTGCCGTTGTTGTAATCTGCTAGTGAGTGAAGAAGAAGAAGATGAAGAAGGGATCTGCGTCCATTTGTTGAGCGAATGGAAGGGAGACGTTCCGGAAGAAAAGGTGCGGAATCGGCATGCACGAAGAAGGCAAGAAGAAGAAGAAGAAGAAGAAGAAGCAGGAGAAGGAGAAGGAGAATGGGGCGTAATGATGCTGCTGGTGTAAATTGCCATTTTGGATACAACCAGTTGTTGGCGGCACAACAGATTCCTAGCGTGAAGAACTAGCTCCTTCTTGATGTAAAAATGCTGATATGATGATGATGATCATCTAAATTCTCTCCTCTCGATTCTCAACTGCTTGCCAACATGTGCATTGTGTGTGTGTGTGTGTGTGTGTGTCCATTGGACTCATGAAAACATTCATAAGTTAAAAGTTAGACCAAAACGTTAATCAAAAAGACCAAGAGTCTTCTTCCCTTCTTCCAATCATGGACTTGGATGTGTCAGAGCTTCCCACTTTTTTTCTTTCTTTTGTGTGATTCCTGTTTTCGTAAGCACCAACGACTGCGCCAAGCGAATGACACTTGTACACACACTTGTGCCTGATGGGTATTATTATTATTATTATTAAAAATTTGCTATTTTTAAGTTAATAATTTTATTAATTTAAATTAGTACTTTATCCATGTAATTCATTTTCAATTATAATTTTTTGAAATAATTTTTCGTCAGCTGGTGGATTTTTTTATTTTCGTATTTTTAAAATGGCTCCAACAGCAAGTGATTTTGAGGTTTTCCAGTCGCCAGATTTTCGATTTTTCTAAGTGGGTTTTTAGCCAAACTTTGCCAGCTGGTGAGTCTCTTTTCTTTTTCTGTTTTTAATGGTTTTTTCAAAAAAAGGCGATTTTCAGGTTTTCAGGTCACCAAATTTTTAATTGTTTGACACATTTTTTGTATTAAATTCTACAAATTTTAGCATCCTTCTATTAGAACTTAATATTCATGAACACCATTCAACTCAGTGTTTCTTCATTTCACAATTTCTCATAATTTGTCCCACAAAACTTTAGTTTGTGTTCTTATTGGGGTTGGGTGATGGTTGGATATCTGTGATCTATGAAATCTATACTTCAATGGGGTGGAAACTGGGAGGTTTGGCAATGAATACATTAGAAGGATATCTATGCTACTTGGAAATGGTTACCTATTGGAAAATGTTTGTCATTGAGCAATTTCCTTCCAAGCTTTGATGAATATTTCATTCATCATGCAGCCATGGTCATTCCAAACCCAAAAAGCAGGATCAAATTTTAGCTCTGATATCCTTCTGTAAAAGAAGAGGAAGAAAAGTTTGCTAGGGTTCTTACATACTTCAATTACTCACTCTTTTGACAAACCCCTCATAACCTTTCCAGTGACAGGCGTTGCAGAGCCATGGAGTTCTCATAATTTTTCACAATGCATAGACCTAGAGCACCAAAGTCTTGGGACAAGATATTTATAAAGCTTAGAAGCAAGGGGAAAAAAATTGGAAAGAACTTTACAACATGAAACAGCTGTGTGGTGGACACTTCATAGGTCACATCACAAAACAACAATAAGCAATGATGGTAAATCTCAAAGATAGCTTGCCATCAATCAATGGAACTCCAGTTTCTTCAGATCACCTTGAGATGGTGATCAACAACTGAGAGAGGGCATTCCTGTGCTAAGCTTCTCAACCTTTCAGCAACCCAAAACTGCAGCTTCAATTTCACTCAATCACTTCATGATACCAAAATCCAACATCACCACTCACTAAAATGAATACCTGATTTAGTATTCAGTGCAAAGCCACTGAAATGAGCTCCTGAGCAGATGTTTCAAGATTCATGGCAGCCACTATTGGGTGCGTTGAGAATTAACTATGTGTTGGACAAGTGACCCAAACTTCTCAAACCATGCTCAAGAAGACTTGATTGCAAGGCGCTCCATATGCTCTTGCCTAGGAAGCTTCACTTTGGTTGCAAGGCCAACCACCTCTAAGCCACGAACAACCCACCAGGTTGGGTCAAGCTGCCACCACTCCAGTCCGTGACGTGCAGAGTACTCAAAGGCATGATGGTTGTTATGCCACCCCTCTCCAAAAGCAAGCAATGCTACCCACCTGAAACTCAGGTTGCAACAGATGGAGAAAATGATTGTTAGCTGATGAGCAGAGTCAGATGCATGTGATGAAAATCTTCAAGCATCCAGACCAAGGATTGTCTCAAGTTTTCCACCAAACTTGATAGATGACTCACACACTTGCAGCAGCTTGCCTAGCAGGCCTATTCCATAAAGTGCTCCAATTGCATAGACTTGGTGTCAGTCAAACCAGAACTTTACCGGGAACTGTGTGCATTGAAGAAATAAGAGGTATAACAGTTGATACTAACCAGTTGTTTCTAGACAAGTCTCCTGTGTTCCACACTTGTGTACCCCACACATGAGATGCTGAGTTCACAAACCATGTAATGTGGTACACCCACACTGCTCGCACCGCCTGCATACCCCAAAGAGTGTCACAACCATCAGCCATCTCCTGACATAATCACATACTCTGAGTCCAGACAAACACTGATAAAACACTAGACAAAACATCAAGATCTACTACTTGAGCATCCCTTGCCCCTGCTGCACAAGACACCAAATTGTTGATGTCTCACACAGGAGACTTCCTTCTCTCAACTGAGAACAAGAACAGCTGACTATAATAAAACAACATTGTAAAGGAAACTGCAAACTTTGCGGTAGGTTCAAAAATTTAAAGTGATGAAATGCAAAAAAGCAGCCTGGAAAAAATCCAAACTGTCAAATGCTGCAACAGAGTCTAATGTACAGCATGTGGTAAATAGCTACACTTGCAACCCTGAACATCTGCTATAGTTCATTCCGTCAGAGGCATACCACACCCCAGACAATGTATGGAACTCCTCCTGCAGCATAGAGTGCCACTGCCATCATCACGGGGTGGATGGGGTATGTCTTCTGAATAAACTGGTAGAATCTATCTTTCTCCATATCACCAATGTTTCCCCGCTCACCAACCTAAGGACACACAGACAGACAAAACAAAGTACTTAGTTATTCAGTAAACTTCATAAGACAACTCTTGAGCCACAGTGCTGTCTCTGCTGACTCACTTGTACAACAGATGTTTGCTTGCAAATCAAGTGGCAATCAGAGAAGCAGGAAAAGAAAAGGAGTGCAAAACCCTGAAATAGAAAACCATGCCATGGCTCCTTACTCTTTGATGTAAAGGTTGTTCATCGAGCAACCATCCCATGTGGCTATGCCAAAAGCCTTCATACGGCGTGTGAGGGTCCATTTCTGTGTCACAGAATTGGTGGTGGTAGCGATGTGAACTCACCCACTCCAATGGATCACCCTGCAGACCAGACCAAACCATCAGAGCCACAGCATTATCAACACAAACCTTTACTGCACCAAAGAACCGTGTCAATCTCCCTTGAAAGCTCATATACATGTCTCCATATGTCCCCACATGTCCCCATATGTCTCCATACATGTCTCCATGTGAATCTACTCTTGGAAGCACACAATGAATCAGAACTTCTTTGCATAAGGAATCAGAACTTCTTTGAAACCTGTTGCAAGATTCTAACTAACCATGACAATGGAACTGAAACCACAGTTTCATTCTCTCATCTGTTCAACATTGCTTGAAGTTCAAATGAGGCCAATGTAGCGATAAAGGCTGAATCTACTGCCTTTTCTCTTGAGGAAACAGAAGAGAGGAGAAAGTGCATATGGTGGTGGAGGATGCTTAGCTTACCTGCAGAGCTTGCACGCCGCAATAGGCAAAAGTGTACTCCAACCATTTGGGGAGCTTGAAGCTTTTGTGCGACAAGTTGCGGTGAAAAGACAGTGTGATGCCGAACATTCCAGTGATGACATAGAGAGCCATGAAGACACCAAATGCACTCCATGAAAACGTGAATGGCGCCAGCAAGCACAGGGCATGCATGAAGACCATGAATCCGCCATAGATCACATCTTTGGAACTCCATTTCCTGTTCAGAAAGTAAGGACGCCGCTTCCTCACCACCACATCGGACATCCAAATGCTGTTGCTATTCTCGTTGTTCTCTGCTGCTGCTGATGACGATGATTCTGTAACAACAACAGGAGCCTCCTCAACCACACACACAGTAGTAGACCGCACCCTGCTGCTACTCTTCTTCTTGGCTAAGAATGCGCATTGCAACGAATCCTCCCCGCAGAAGAAGAAAGCTCTTGCACACTGTAGACTATCATTGTTCTTCGCATCTCTTCTTACCACTGCCGACGGCAATGCGTTCTTGACCACCGTTCTCGCACCTGACCTGCATCCCAGCCGCTGCAATAAAGGCAAGCACGCCATTCCGTGCACGCTATTATTTCCTCCCTTCCGCGTCTCAATCCCTGCGACCTGAAGATTGCATATCCCCAGACTGCGCACTCCAGTGGTCGCCATTTTCCACCCCAAACCCCAAAGCCAACCACAGACTCCTGTAACAATTCCAACTTCCCCTTATTACCTTCCTTCCTTCCTCTCCCTTTCCTGAGCCCTTCACCTTCCCTACTCTCCTGCCTCCCTTCCTCTCCTCCTCTGTCCTGCTGCCAATTACCTACACCAAACTCCCTACTTACTTCTCCGATTTTGACAATTTTTGGTTCGTTCGGAAGGTGAATACGGGATCTTTTGTGGTGAATCGAAAGAAGCTGGTGAGAACCTCCGCCTTCGCAAGCTTCCTCGAGAGAAGCCAGAGCAGTGCGGAGTGTACTCGAGAAAGAGGAAGAGGCGGTGAGAGGTCTTCCCCGAAAGAAAGCACGCGAGAAGCGAGAGCGACGAAGTTCCCAGTGGTTCGTTCCCCTAGTTCTCTTCCGCGTTCTAATGCGCTCTTATCGGCTTATCGGCTTCTCGTCCACTCGCGTGTTGCGCGGCGAATCAAACTGTCGAATTGTCTTAAATTCTTTCATTTTATTTTCTTTTTTAAACGATTTTTTCGGATTTTTTCAGCTAAATTTTTTGGAACTTTTTGATTTTTTTTTTCTATTTTAAATTTGACTAATTTTCCCTTTTTTTGTTTTGGAAAATTTCCCAAAAGATTTGCTTAGGAATCCTTGACAAATCTGACCGGACAAACAAATGATCCGGACTCGACTCGACTGTTGTGGTTGCCGTTTTAACCAGTAAAGTATTATTCACGTCCGAGTATCGGCCCTGTCAATCAATCACGTACCTAATGGGGACAAGACTTCCTGGAATGGCAGCCGAAATTCCATTCCCTCCTTTCCGGTAAGGTTCAGAAAATCTAGATGGGGGAGAATTAAGGGAGGGAGGGATGGTCGAACCAAGCATATGGTTTCCCCAAGAACCGGCCGGAATTCCTTTTCCATTCGTGGGGTTCACTTGCATGAATTGTCACTATAGGTAAGCCGATAATAGGTAGATTAGGTTATAGTCCGATCGAATCCCGAAGGCTCAATATCGATATGCATGTATGTAGGTCTCAAGTCTCGGCTAACAACTAACCCCAAGTGCACATCACCAGCTATAATCGGAAAAGTTATTGCTTCCCGGAAATTTGCTTTAAATTTTTATAAATGGGTGGGAGTCTTTTTAAGTTTGCGAATTGATAAGCAAACTTTCTTTTCTCTCTTGTGCGTTACAAAAATGTAACAAAGAGCCTTTGGGGCTGGACTCAACTTTGTGTTCCCCATCTGTTCACATCAAGTTCCCAATGGACTCCCCAACATATTCCCAAAGTTCTCAATGTCTTGGCAACGTGTTCCCAATAGCACTTCACTTTTTTGTCCTGTATAATTTGCCCCATTT
>Ga0116227_10003668_pt1 | contig 34018 bp, 24 predicted proteins | sample S1TSphgellanicum_FD_89693 | JGI IMG/M metagenome (GOLD analysis project Ga0116227, IMG submission 89693) | Host-associated microbial communities from peat moss isolated from Minnesota, USA - S1T2_Fb - Sphagnum magellanicum MG | ecosystem: Host-associated > Plants > Peat moss > Unclassified... | reverse complement strand
TGTTTTTTTGTTTTTTTTTTTGTTTTTAAAGAGTTGTACTTTCTTCTTTTTTTTTTTTTTTTTTTTTTTTTTTTTTATATTGAGGTCCCCCCCCCCCCCCAAACCAACACATCCCTATTGTGTGTGCTCTTGGTACTGTTGGAAAGCCCGTGATACATAAAGGGTTTCACTGAGATGGTTTGCTAGCATTTTAGAAGTTTTCCTTCACCAAGAGAGTGAAATATATAGTCAGGAAAATATAAACATTCTTTCTTGTCTTCCCGGGTTGTAGCTCTTAGTACTGTTGGAAAGGAAAGCCCTCGATAAGTGGGATTTCTTGGAGGTGATTTTGTAAATTTAAGACCCAAGGTGGGGGAGATTTTGAATTTTGAATAATTAATTTTGAATCATTTTTGTCATTGGAAATTGACTTAAGATTTTAGATAGTTTTTTCACCCTTTAGCTCTATCATCAACGTCCTCTTCACACTTGGGCCAGTGGCAAAGGCCACGATAGTACTAATTGACAAAGCAACCAGCAAACCTTGATTCTTTCACGAAAGCCACCAGTTCTTGGAGTTTTTGAAATAACAACTGGTGGTTCTTTGATTCTGCTGTGTCAGGGAATTGCAAATACAACCTGTTTTGGAGTTTGGAATCTTGAGAGCCGAATGCAAGGGTCCAGAATCTGACCACCTTATTGGTCACAGTTGTGAACTCCAATTACCCACTCTCGCACAGAGATGTTCTTCCAGTTAGAAAGGGTATGGATAGAAGAACACAGTTTGATCAATCCAATTAAAAAAGCCTCAGTTGTATTATAGAATTTGCCCAAATGAGCCCTACTGGGCATTAACATCCATGTGCATCTGTCTTCCAACCCATCCTTTCCAAATCATATTATCCTTCTTCTCCAATGTTCTCACTGAAAGTGACACAAAGTCTCATGGAATTTTTGTGCACCTGAATTGATTGCACCATGACTGTCTGAGAGGCAGATGAAATATCAGATACTGCAATGACAAGGTTGCCAGATTTCATCATCCCTTGTGCTTTCAACAACACAAAAATTTGATGGAGGTTGCTCTCCATGTCTTCCCCAAAATCCAGGCAAAATGAAATCAGCCCCCATTGCAAATTCATTCACTGTCTGACATTCTGGGATTTGGTGCAAGCAAAAATTGGGTAATCTGGTTGATTTCGTGAGAGGAGGGATGCCATATAGCCTCGCTTTGTGTAAACAAAAATCGCATCAACTGCTACTTTGTCCACTGCACCACCACATGGTTCTAACTCAGTCCAAAAGAAAAGATTTACAGTCAGGACAAGTAAGTAACATAACAGACCTAGAGCAATGTGCAACAAATAGAGAGAGACAATGCTTGCAGCATGGGTGAAGTTCACCAACCCATTTGAGCAGCAGAGTTACAGATCTGCTCTGGAATCTTTTCAGTGGGTGCTAGAAGAAAGCTCAGGCAATGGGTATCTATCACCATGGTGCTCTTCTCAGCACCAGCGCTCCATGCACAAACTCACTACCTGTAACACCTCAAGAGTCTTTTGAGAATAGAGGCCCATGACTGACTCCTCAGACAACATCAATGCATCTGTTTTCTCCCCAACAGGCTCTGGTATATCAGCCACTTGTAGTCACTCTCAGCACATACTCAAACCTTGCCATTCTGCTGGCAATGGTGATCTGAATTCTGTGGGATATTATCTGTAGCTGCAATAAAACTTTCTCCATTGTGTCTTGTGACCTCACTGTTATGTCTCTCTCTGGCAATGAAGAATTCCTAACAGTATTGTTCATAACTTACTTGAGAGGACCCTTCTGCAGGGCAGAATGTAGAACCTCAGCATGAGTGGGTGTGTGTCGGGTACTGAATCCTTGAATCAAGAAGCTGTGATGCCAAAATGACAGGCCTGTTGAGACAGTGGCAAATATTGATGATGGCTTGTTGCATTCATGGAACTTGCTCAAGACAAATTTGGGCCCCAAGTTCTCCTGTTGCCACCATTGCCTGATCGGACATGTGGATAATGTGTTACAAGCAATTAAGTCATTCAAAGGCTTCAATCTCAGCAAAGATGCCAATTGATCTACACACCAATAGCCCACAGACCATGAGCAATTGGAGCCTTCAGAACCATAGGGATGTTCAGTTGATCCAATGTGACTCCAGTTTCCAGTGGACATGCCATTGGCTCAGGTTCAATTATGAACACGCTTGCTTGGGATCCCCGTGACAGAGCCTTATTCACAAAGAAAATGCCCTAATGTAGGTAGAATGAGCTGGCCAAAAAACCAAACCTAACAGACCATATAATCAACGGTGTCCAAGTGCATCCAGCTCAAATCCTTGATGCATGTAAGAATGCACACATGCATGGCAATATGATAAGGGAGAATGGAATACCTGTCAGGTGCCCAGGCCTTGAGATAGTTCTTCAGACATTTGATGAACTCAGGGTTCTTGATGAATGAGATAGCTGTGAAGTCCACACCCTCAGATATTCCAAAATCAGCATCAACCCAAAATCCTATATGAATTTTACAAGAATCCATTCAAAGCTTCTTAGTACACACTGATGACAAGTAGCTGAAAACTGCACTGGCCAAGTACTCTGGGGAAGATGGACAGCAGAGAGTGTCACAATAAGAAAGAAAAGAACCTTGAAGAAGTAGTGGGGAGCAGAAAATTCTTTTCCCCTACAATGGAGCCGCCGTGCCAGAAGGTTAGAGTGGCACATGTCAGAACCAGCCCAGAGTCAGTGCACCAACACTTTGACATCAATGCCTATTTTCTCTACCACCTCAAACCACACCATACCTCCATCCACCAGCAGCTCATCCACTACATTCAAATCTGTGCCCCACACCCCCACCAATTGCACTGCACAGATGAGTGAATTCTTCAATTCTGTGAGAAAATAATAGAGGTCAAAATTCCAACAAAGGGAGCAAGATAAAGAGATTCAGGACAAGGACGAATGATAATCTTTTGCATTCTTACAAAGCAGGACTGAAACCCATCCTGTGCATGGAAGAACAAACTCATTCCTTTGTGCTGGTCATAACAGCCACATTCTGGTCCAATTGAGTACAATATGGCCATAAACCCTAAACCCTAAACCTAATTGGACATCCTTTAGACCATAAACCCTAAACCCTCTTGGACATCTTTCAGACCATAAGGTCTGAAGTGAAGCAAGTTTTGACAGAGTGTTGAAGTACATAGACTCGGCTAAACCCTTGTAATTGACCCAAATAGTGAAGGCAGGAATCCTAAACCCTAAACCCCTTCAACTTGTACACTGTGAAAAATCACTCCTCCAGACCAGTTTCCTTCATCCACAAACCACAATGTTTCTTAATATATTCTGCTTTCAGAACTATTGCAAAAGCAAGGATCCTCAGCACATGGCAGCATGTTGCACAGAGAAAGGTCACAAGAAAAATAAGGAGCAAAAATGCACAACAGATGGAAATAACACTCACCCACAAAGGAGGGGGGCAACAGTTCCTTTATCTTTCAGGTTTACCAAGAGGAAGTCAATCAATCCACCAGCAAAGACAAGAATGTAGCAGCCCCATGGAACTGGAAGTGTCTGCTTGCTTGTTGCTTCAAGCTTGTTGTTGCAAAGGGTCTCTGCCAATCACCAATTTTCGTTGATCCCACATGTGCTCTCTCATCTTCCGGAAGGTTAAGAGTGGCAGCAGCCAGTGGAGAGCTGGAAGAGGAGCCTCTAACCACAGTTTAGTAATGTACTGGAAACAAAAACCCAAGAGAGTGTGGGGGTTTAGGGTTTAGGGTTTAGGTGATGAGAGTGGTAGGTACCTAGTAGTTACCTAGTTCTTCCGGTTTGGATGTTTCTCATCTTGAATAAGTGTTGGTGGTGAGTAGATGATTTTGGATGGGTTGACAAACATCGATGAGAAATGTACATGATCGTGGAATATAGATGGATGAATTTTGGAAATTATATAGGTGGATGATGATTCATCAAATATAGGTGGATGATTTCATGGTTTCTAGGTATTACTAAGTTTTTGGAAATTATATAAGAGGATGATGATTCATTGAATATAGGTGGATGATTTCATGGTTTCTAGGTATCACTAAGTTGTTGCTATTCATCAATCTATATCATTCATCTAGTTAGGATCTTTTTCTTTTTTCTTTTCTTTTCTTTTTTCCCCTTGTTTCCATCCTTTTCAATACAAGCAACTTCCATCCATCAATGTATTTTTGAGTGATATTAGTGTATTATGAGGATACCTTCAAAAGGTGAGATTCTTTCCACCACAAAAGAGGACCCTTCCTCTTTGGAAGTAGTGTAACAAGTTTCTAACTTTAAGGTTTTGAGTGTGAACAGAAAATGATTTTAGGGTTTTTCAAGTGGAGTCTGTTTTTTTTTGTTGGCAATTGGGAGTTTTTGCTCTCAATGGCATGGAGACAAGGAAGATCACCGAATGGATATGCGGTGGTGTTTGATAGCATTGAAACTTGTGTGTCGTTTTCTTCTGTTTGGTGTGTGTGTGTTGCTGCCAGCCGCATGATGATTGTGCGGTTAGGGAGCTGCCAAATGAAGTGCGCTTGACGAAAATCTCACAGAGTAGCGGCGGAAGGATGTGTAGTAATGAAGATGAGTAGTGTGATTTTGGTTTTCTGGTGTAGGGAAGTTGTTGAAGATGGTTTTTTTAGATCTCTGTTTCGAACGGAAGTACAAGAGAATCCGTTGCGCAATGTACCAGGGAGGCAAAGCTTCTATCTAAAGATTGGTATTGATGGTTGATGAGGGGGATGATGAGAAGTTTAGAGGTCTCGAGAGTGGCCAAAAACTCTTCTCAAAGTGTGTGTTTGGGTTGATTTGCATTTGGGTTTTGTTGGCTTGCATTTCAAGAAAGAGTACCTTGATTTTTGTGAGCTCTAAAAAACTACAACAGTCCATTGAAGTTACGGGGTTAATCATACAAAGGAGGATTGTGGTTCTTTGTAAGACTTTTTAAAATAGTCAATGGGGGAAGTGGATGTGTTGTCTTCTTGTTTTTCTGTTTTATCAAGTGGAGTGATGGTGTCAGGAACACTGGGTTATGTGATCTGAATGGGCTGAAGGATTTACATCACCAAATGTAAACAAGAACTTGAGTTCCTGTGGATGTCCAATGTGGTCTTGGGTTTGTGTGGTCTGAAAACTTTGAGAAGATGAAAGACGGCCAGTGGGCTCAAGAGGGAAAAATTAGAGCGATCTGACCTGTTAGAAACCTCAAGCCTTTCCTTGATGAAGAAAGCAATATCTTGTGTGGTTACTGGATAGAACTTGGGTGGTTTTTGGCTCATGCCAGTGTGAAACTCTAAGAATGTATTTGTTATTTAGTATCTATATAATTTGTATTCTTTTTGTTTTGTGCTCTTGTTTTTTGTCATAGTAGAACCTTAGAATTGCAAAAATGTTCATCAACATGACTTTTTGAAAAGAAAGTTAACATGCGTAAAGCTCATTAAAGGCCTCATAGAAGAGTGCAACCAAAATATGGGTATCACGTTTGATTATCACCTTTGATGGAACCCTTGTTTTGGTAATGCCTTTTCATTCAAATCTTACCTACCACTTTCACCATTTACTCATTTTTTCAAATTTTGAATGCTTTTTTTCATTTTTTAAAAATGTCAAGGGAAAAAAATTCAGAAACTTAAAGAAACTTGACCTACCCACCAACACATAAATATTGTTGCGTGGGGGAGAAGATATACATAGTGGACGGAATCTTGTTTGGTCACTATAAAGTTTGATGAAGAGGCACCAAGTGGTGAAGGTGAGGACAATTGTGTGCATAGAAATGGGGATGAGTTGTGGAGTGAATTGCTATAAATGTTGGCTCCATGTGGTGACCATTGATTGAGGATAGGTTGATGTTTGATCCATAGGTTATAATGATTTGTCATGTTAATGCAAATGCATCACATCCATGTTGACATAAACATATGTTATCATCATGTTAATATTGAAATTCATAAGAATATGTATAATATGCGATAGTAAAAGAATTTGTACAAAGTAAATTTGTTGCCATAGAATGAGTTGGCATATAAAAATATGGTGAAATGTAATGTACAAAATATAGTGTACAAATCCATTTAAAACTAGTGATTGTTAAAAAAAGAGATATTCTCCCAAAAGAAAAAAAAAGGCGAAAAAATTCTATATGAGATTTGTAAATATTGATTTATTTCTTACATGGGATCATAAATAAAATGAATTTAATTTCTACATGTGAATTTAACATTTTAAAATGATATTTTAAGTATTGAAAATTTAAAAATTAATCTTACAAAATGCAACCATATGAAAATGAATCAATGGATTTATTTTTTACATGTGATTACAAGTTTTTTACATTTGATATGAAAGATAATTTAAAATTTTATTTATTCTCAACTTACAACCACAAATTGGATGAAAATAAATTAAAATTTATATGTGGGACCATAACAAAAGGATAAATTTTTAATTTTCTACACACAACCATAAAAAATTTGCATGTGACCATTAAAAAAAATTGTTAAAAAATTGTTTCTTACATGCAATCATGTCATTTTTACATGTGATTATAAATAAAATAATAAATATTTTCATTTTTATTAATTTTTTATGAACTAATATTATATTAAAATTTAAAAAGTAACATATCACAATAATTTAAAAGAAATTTTATTCAAAATCAATCATGCATCTACTTTGATTGAAAATTTGACACATTTGACATGACACCAACATGAAGGCAAATGCAAAGTTGTCACATCATGTATGTTTGATCAACCTTGGAAATCAATCCTTAGTATGTAATCCTACAACAAGTAATATTGTTTGGACCAATAAAATCACACGTGCATAATTCAATACCAATCTTTGCATATAATAATTGTCAAATATGCACCACTTATTTATGATTCAAGAGTCAATACAATAGTTTACACTCATTGAGATCAATCCATGTAATGCATACATGATGGTACATTAAATATACTTCTTATAAGATGGACATGTATTAAGCTTGTTACTAATGCAACATGGACATGCATACTCTAGAACAATGCCAAACAAAGGAGTAATGTGAACATGTGTAGTGCGGTCTACTTCCTCACACATGTTTGCACAAGCTCTTAAAAGTTTGTAATGTCAAATCCTTGTCTTCTTTTAATTATCATCTAATCTATTAAGGAAGGTATAGTTTCTTTGTTGGCCTTGCCTACCAAGGCCAGTATGTTGTGTTTAGATTCATTATAGAGTGTAGTAGCTTAAGGTGTTTTGGCCGCTACGTAATATGTTTATTTTGATATGAGGATTTTTGAAAGACGATATTTTGGCTTGTGTGTTGAAACTTGAGATTAGTTATAGAGTTATAGTATCTTGAAGGATTTTGGTTTCTATAAGAGGATTTTTTGAAGATTATATTTTTGCATGGTGAAATCTATTTGAGTTTCCATCCATTTGGGTTTAGGATCTGGTTAATGTGAGTAATGGATGGAATGGTTCATGATGGTTTCATCGTTCGTGGTTCAGCAAATCAACTATTTGGTTGTTTGCAATTTGAAGCTAAAAAAACGATGACAATTTGTGTCAATTACTATTGTGTTGTTATTCACACATTGCACTGGGCCTCTTGTGGACTCAAGGGCGAAGGAAGACAACAAAATTCAATTTTTGGAACTATATAGAGAGAGAGAGTTCTGGAAGGAGGTTGATGAATTTGCAGATATCTGGCAAGCTGCAAAAATTGTCATTGTTCCAAGAAACCCTAGGTCTCATTTGAAGCAGGAGAATTCTTTTAGGGTCTTTGTGTCATGTGACAATGGTCATAAGAAGAAAGAGTAGTCACATTGTCGGCAATGATGGGCCGAATTGTGCTGAATTGTGTTTCCATGTGGTTTAGTGCTGCTGGAGGCAAGCTGTCTGGGAAAGGAACAATTTACATGTCTACATGTCGGATTGTGCTTGTTTTGAGCCATTCTGTTGGGGATATTTTTGCCTTTGATATGCCTCTGGTACTGCATCCTTCATAACTGGATTTGAGTAATTCAGTTGGGCACCCCTCGGTGGAGGGGTGCAGTTGCAAAACCTAGTAGTCTCTGTCAAGTAGGAATTTCTACCCATTTTTGTTTGCTGGCTGATGTATCACAATTACAGAAAGAAAGAATAGTTTTCTGTTTGTCAAAGTCTGTCTGAGGAGATAAGCCCATTTCCATGACTGTGTAGTTGTTCATACATGAGGAGAGTTTCAACCAGCCCATCTTTCTCTGCAACAATCTCTCTGGCAAAGTTCATCCAGTAAGTGATGCTTCCTCTGGATTCTTGAACAGGCAATACAAGCCATTATACTTCATTGCCATGTAGTCTGTTTATTGCTGGAGGTATGAGTGATAACTTAGGGTGGTTTCATATAAGGGTCCAAGCCAGCTCTGAAGTGTGTAGGAGCTTCTTGTCTTGGTTTTGAGGTGCTACTAGTGTTATGGGATCAGGTGATACCAGAGGGGACAAGTAGTGCAATGTATGCACCATATCCTTTCAAAATCATGTTCATAGAGGGTGGTGTGGGCACTTTTATTCCCCTGTTCATGAGCTTGATAAAATCTGTGAGGGCAGCTGAACGGCAATCACAGGCAACACAACCATCTGCGCCACCTCTTGATCCATTACCCACAGCTCAGCCTCAGCTTGATGATTTGATGCAGCATGCGTAAGTGCTCTTTCCTTTTTTTTTATGCAAATGCACATATTTATCTTCTTCCCATGGGCTCAGTGGCTATACAACTGATCAAGAGCCTCGTGATGGATTAAGTTTCTGCATAGAATGACCACTGCACCACTATTGATTTTCTCATGTTAGGAATTGAATAAACAGTTTGGGTGCTGAAGGATAAGAAGATCTACATGCCTGAATTTTCCCAGCAACCAATGGTAATATCTGAAATGTATAGTTCACATCCAGTGGAAGTGGAGGCACAGATGCTTTTCATTGAAATTAAGCTTGTAATGCATGCAGGTATATTGATCCACATGATCCCACCAAGCTATATTTGCAGCAGCCCATAGAGTCGCAGCCTACTCTACGACGCTGCAACTACAGCAATTGCATTGCAGAAGAGGGACAAGTGTAGGTCTGTGACAGGATGAGGATGGAATGCCTTCCTTTGTGAGCACTTAATTTGAATCACTTTGTAAATTTCCTTCACATTTCATTTCTTGTACAATGGTTTCAGATAGCTTTCTTTCATATCCACCAGCATTCTCTTAATAAGTGTGGAGGATAAAAAGATTGGGCATCTACTTGACTGCCAGTGGTCATTCAGATGAGTATAAAGAAGCTGTCAATTATCCTTTTATGAATAAATAAGTAGGATGAGTCCCAGGCTATTGACAGATAAGGACAGCCTTGTGTCAACGTCCTTATCTCTCAACAGCTCCCCATCTTAAGGAGCTAGATAGCTGGTATTGGGTAACATGAAGATCTCTGCAGGTCAAACTTCATAGGAGTGTACAGGAGTGGAGTTATTTGACCATTGATACACCTACCTTCTGATTGGAAGGAAATATGTTGAAAAATACTCAAGACTCTTAAGCCGCCTCTAGTTTTGTGTGCAAAACACAACCATTCTTTTGGCAGTAAAAGATTTGGACAACCTGCAAGAAGCAGGGGAAGCAGGACTCTTCATGGACTAAATATCTAATAATGCTGTGTACACCTTTGTAGTGTCTTCAAGCATGTGTTTCTCTAATGAAAGTATTGAGTATGAAGAAATGAGGTTTTGAACTACCTCTTCAATCAAGTCATTGAAGATGGCATGCTCTATGTCTACCCTGATGCTGTCAATGTCTAGATGCAAAGATGACCACGTCTGGGAGTTTGTCACATCTCGTGCCACCAACATCTCAACATAGTCATCATGCAGATCCCTATACTGCAGATTAAATGTCTGGTTGTAGAGTTCAAGCCAAATCTCTTTGGCAATTTTCTTCCCAATGGGAGGTGAACTTGATTTCAAGGCCAGAAAAGGATGCAGATTGTGGTCAGCATCCAATTTTCTGAACAGAATTTCATTGATTGCATTGAATAACACCCATCTGTTGGAGGAGTCCCTCTTGCAGCTGGGGTAACAAGCTTCAAGCCTCTCAAATATACTCTTTCTCAGCGGGCATGCCAGAGAATGCCACCTGCTCACAATTGATGCAGTGTTGTCTGTAACACCTGAGGAATGTAACATGTTATACATGTAGGTCAGGTCATCTTTCCAGCCCATGTTGCAGAGTGTTTTTCTAAAGCTTGGCCTCTGACACACTTCTGGGGATGTTGGCAGAAAGTTATCAATCATGTGGGACTTGGTGGTGGTCTCTTGAGATCTGTTGTTCAAGCTTTCTCTTGGGGAAGCATCTGAAGAGGTTGAACCATTGATCCTTGGTGGTATTGCCGTGGCTGAAAAAGCTTCTGCAAACTCGAGGTCCCTCAGTGGAAGGGCATTCTTCACTAGGGCAGCTCTAGGCCTATCACTTCTATCCACCTTTGAAAAATGCAGCTGATTCCGCAACCCTGCATAGACCCATTAGAATTTGCAAATTATCAGTTTGGCAAAGGACAAAACAACAATGATACTTAATAGATGCACAGGTTTTCATCTCAACTTTTGCACAGAAACCATGCAAGTAAAACATAAGTTGATTTAATGGCCAGTTATTGACCTTGCAGGTCATTGGTGATTTCCTTTGACTCAAGAGCACCAAGACTCTCTTCCTTGAATGGTGATTCCAGAACAGAGATAGGGCTTGGTTGTTCGTTTTTGTCAAATGTGAAGTCAGCTCCTTCAACATCCATTGACATCAAACATGGCCTTTCCTGAGTTCTTGATTGCTTCTGGGGCTCAACCTGCAAGAAGATCAAATCCAGTTTTAGCTCCAACACTGTTGTACACCCCTGAAAGTCTACGATAGCATGTTCTATGTCACAGAACTTCTTCAGTACTTTCCGACTTAAGCAATTATGCACAGCATTGACAAATAATGTCAACCCAAAGCAGGCTCACCTGATTTTGTGTACTTGGAATAGCAGCATGACCACACTCTGCCAGAGCTTGTGGCATCATTGCCTGGGACAAATTGTCCAGGAAATTTTGCCCACAAATACACACCCCTGCTGCACCTGCACCATTACTTTTGTCCCAGAAAGGGGGCCTTTGAAAGGGAGCTCTTGTAGCTGAAGCTTTGGCATTGTTGGCTTCCATTGACAAGCTGCAGAACTTATCTTGAGATGATCCTCCATCATCAACATGGTCTGCATCAAATAAAACAGAGTTGTGCACGACACAGGCTTCTGCAAGTTGAACAATGTCGGGTGCAACAGGAGAGGGATCATGACAAGAGATGCGATGCTTTTTTACAGAGCTGCACTCATCAACAATGTTGCAGGTTTTGGTTTTAGCAAGCAAGAGAAGTCCTCTTCTCCCCTCGACTGTCTGTCCCCGTGCGTTCTTGGCACATGCCGCCTTTGGTGACTGCAGTAAAGTTTTCCCACTGATTTTCTGATTGCGTTTTTGCTGTGGTCCTAAAGAACTCATAGGTTTCTTACTTGATCCATCACCAGATTGGGTTTCTTGCTTGTGTGCAGTAGACACTAATGCATTAGAGACTGAACAGCATTTTGTAGGCATTGCATCTCTTGGAGAACTCTCTTTTGCTCGATCTCTGTTGCATCCTTTCCAGCCAGGGCAATCATTACCCTTCTCCATTTCCATTACAGTGTTTGGGTAATTCAAATCGGCGGAGTTGGCCACATCAACTCTGCAAGACTTTGATAGAGCAGTTTTTCCAGCCACAAAGTTCTCACTAGAAACAATTGATTTGAAGTTATCTATGGTTTGATTGCTACTGAGACTTCCAGGTTTGAGAGATTCTTGTATGCATTTAGCTTCCACCACCTCACCAGACTTTGGATCTACTGAGACCACTTTGGGCATAAGGCTTGCCACATCTACAGGATCTGGGAATATGGCTTTGGCTTTCTCAATCATGTGGGTTTTGGTCAATTTGCTGGTCACAGTTGGATCATGTCTCTGAATGAGATGCGGGGAATTCAGAAGGCTGGTGGTGCAGGAACTGCTAACCTGCTGCTCCTTAAGAGTGGGTGTCAAAGTCCGTTCTCCATTGTTGCAAGCAGAAAAATCTGAGCTGGTGTCCTGCATATGGATCTCCCTGTCAATTGTTACACGCTTCCCTGTTGTGGTGCTCCTGGTCAAAGAGACTTCATATCTTGAGGAGGAGGAGCCAAGCGAGGCAAAAGAGGTGGCAGCTTCTTGGGCCAATCTGGCAATCTCTTGGGAAACCTCTTTGGGTTCTTTTGATGAACCTTGAACTTGTTTAGCATACCTCATCTCATCCCTTGCTTGATCTCTGTTCCATTGTTTTGTCCTCTCCTTCACCTCTTCAATAAGGAGTTGGGCACTCTCCTGAATGCAATCTCTGCCATCACCTGACCTCCTAGTGAGGTTGGAGGACATTTTCAGAGATATGGGAGCTGTCACATGGGAGTCAGACAGGTCTGCTTCCACAATCGTGCTCCTGGTCCTTCCACTGCTACATCGACTTAGTTCATGATGAGAAGCCACAGAAATCTTTGGCTCATTGCCAGGTGCTGTCTTTGCCTGCCTAAGCTTTGAGTTATGCCGTCTAAGAGATTCCAAAAATTGGCGAGCAAAAGCTCGAGGGCTGAATGCTTCCTTCTTCCTTTCAGTACCCGCTGAAGAAGGGCTCTGCTCCTGCTGGCCTCTAGCTTTCTTTAAAGGCTTCAACTGGGCCAAGTGTTCAGTAAGTTCCCAGGAACCTGGCTCGAGAGGTTGATGACTGAAAACTGTGTTTGGCTTTTGCTGCTGAAGAAACTCAAAGAATAACTCCTTGTTGCATTGCAGGTACTCCATGGCTTCCCGAAACTCCTTGGATTCCTGGAACTTCCCAGGACTCAACTGGCAGTTTGGGTTGCTACTGTTGCCATGGGCAATGGAAAGCCTTGCTTGGTCAAGAGTGGCACGCATCTTCTGAGCTTTTTTCTCTTCAAGCTCCTGGTTGTTCATGTACTTGAACTCCACAGGCTGAGGGTGTACATGATGGTTTTGTGACTGAATGCAAAACTGGGCACCAAAGTTTTTCTTGAATTCTTGGAGCTGTTTCTCTTGGGGATGTTCTCGGAATGGGAGAAGTTTGACAGGGGATTCACGTTCCTCACCTTCATTGTCCTGGGAAAGGGCATGGATGTGGCACATAGTTTTGGGCAGAGGAGGGGGCCACATGGATGCAGGAGCTAAGGAGCCCTGTGACTGTTGTCTGAAGAGGAAAGGCCTATTCTCCTTATAAGGAAGATGTCTTGCTTCGATGTATGAGCGCAGCTCATGGCATGATTTCCTGGGTGCAAGAGGAAGGAAGTCATCAGGCAGGTCATTGAGTCCCATCAACTGGGCTACCACACTAGGTGCACGTCGCTTGGATTCTGGTTCTCCTGAGAAGGCAGCATGTGGCACTGCTGCCATGGATGATCGCATCAATGCTCCTTCCTTAGCATTGGACCTTGTTGCAATTGCAGAGAGGTGTGACTTGTGAAGCTCATATCCAAACTGCTTACACACACACACACATTTGAGCAAATGACAAAAGCTTAAACAACAACAAGCATATGATGATCCTCCTCCTCATGATTTCACTGATCTATGGCAACAACAGACAAAGAAATCCAGGCATCCTTTGCCAGCACTGTCTAGCCTCCTAATGCAGTTGCTATGTCAGCAAGATGACTTACTGGCACATCTTCAGGAACTGTGAAGCTTCTTGGACCCCATGTTTCAGTAGCTTGAAGAGGAATGTCAAGGCTGTTTCGGGGAGCCTCCAAACCTGTAACAGAATATGATGGATGCCATCATGGTTGTCAGCATTGGAATTCTAGGGTATGAGCTTGTAACCCTAGCTAGTACCCCAAGAGCTTTGGTACCCCAGTGCAAAGACCTTGGAGATGACCAAAGAAGTCCAGCTTCTTGTGCAATAACATCTTGGATTTAAACAGTAAGAAAATGTGTTTGTGAACTCTCATGTGCAGTCTAGGTACGTTCTTGAAAGCTGCTGTTGCAACCTCTTTATTCATGCAGCCAAAGTGGAGGCCATGCAGGAGCCAATTTCTTTTCTGACGGTCCACAAATCTTAGAAATTGTCTGCATGAAAGCATCAATATCTGTATCGAGACAACATGACTGGAGTCTGTAATAAGCTCAGTGTGACATCGCCAAATTTTGGAGCAAAGATTTTCATGTAGTACTGCTGCTGTTGAAAAAAAGGTGTACTATATATGTCGGATTCTAACGTCGAGATTTGTGGAGAAACAGTGAAGAACTTGCTATTACAACTTGCTGTGCACAGAGCTGGTGTCAAGCTGCTGGAATTATTATACTATGTTATAAGCTGGTAGTAGATTCTGTAGAGCGCTAGCTGCAGGCATTGTCAGTTTTGTATCTGGGGTCTCATGGACTTAGGATCAAAAACGACGTTTAGCTTGCATTATAAAATCATACCTGAACTTGCATGGCTGAATCTCCTCTTCTTCTCGTGCACAACTTTGTTCCCCTGAGCTACTTCATGATTCAAGTCAAACACTTGAAAGACACTCGCCATGATCAATAATATATCTATATTTATATCTACCGGAAGTACTGAAAATCTCTAATCAGTCTCCTACTGTAAATCCCTCCTCCCAGTCTCGTTGATCTAGCTTCACGAAAAAAAACACACTGGTACTTGTAATTACGCGTGCATGAACTATGGCAATGCTCAGGAACGAACCATGAGCCAACCAGCCGCCAGCCAGCCAGCCAGCCAGCCAGCAGCTTTCTTTCTTCTTGCAACTCCCGCATGCATAAAAAATCCTACCACCGCCACCACCACCATCACCACTTACAGTAGTACACTACTGCAGTCTGAGCTACACAGACAGGTCCCATCCCCTGCTGCTGCTGCAGCAGCAGCAGCACCACGAGCAAAGCAACGGAAACGACGACAACAAACACTCCCGCGAGACAACAAGCGCACCGGAAACAACAAACGCACGCCAGAGACACCGAGAAGCCCCCTCATGCCCGGCTTGCTGGCCTCCCGGGTATCTGGATCGCTTGGAAGGGCGACGTAGTTCCTACCCTTTCGGGCCGGTTATGAACCGGGTACTCTACTACCACCCCAAAGTGGGACTTTTATACAATCCAGCTTGTGGGTTTTATATATATATAATTAATTTAATTTAATTTTTGTCTCCATTTCAGAAGTGGGCCTTAAAATTCTTTTTCATGCTGTTTTATTTCAAATACTTGGGGATAAAAAATATATAAAATTTGAGTTTAATTCCCCAAAGTGGGCTTCATCTAGGTATAAACCAGTGTTGTATATTTAGTATTTAATAGAAATACTAAATATTTCAGCTTACCCAAAATTTGCACAAGAAGAAAATAGATTGACAAACCTAACAAAAATAGTAAGAAAATATCTTTGAAATAAATGAAGTATCATCAACTCATTTGCATTCTCTTACCCACACTTTGTCTAGATTCAAAGATCTTAGCCCTTTTAAACTAGTTATAAATGACTAAGTACTATGTTTTGTTTTGTTTTGTTTTGTTTTGTTGGGTTTGATTGGAGATCATGTTATAAATCTCACCATGAGGCTCAAGCTATTTTGTAGCATTAATGAGTTGTTGTAGACCCAAATGAATAATGTATAGATAGTCCTTGCCTTCATGCAGGGCCCAATAACTACCACTTCAATAAGGAAGTCAAGATTAAGGTACTTTACTTAAATAAGCAAAAGAGTCCTTGTTGCAGGCAGTACAAACAAAAGTAATGTCTACTTCTTCTTTTTTTTCTTCCCTGGCTGCCCTTCTGCCCATTCAAGATGTGTCTGGTGATGACCAGACATATAATGGTGCTGCCCATTCTATGCAGACTTTGGATCCTATTATGCACATTTGGACTTGTAATAGCTACTAGTCTATAATGGGCAGCTGCATTATGTGTCTTGCCATCTCCGGTCACATTTGAACCCCCAAAAAATGGGCAGCCAGGGAAAAAAAAGAAGTAGGAAGTAGTTTGGGCCCTGTAATAGACACTTAGTAGCTATTACAGGACCGGAATGTGCATAACAGGACACAATGTCTATAATGGGCAGCACCAAAATGTGTTTGGGCATCATCTTGAGAAAAAAGATGGATCGGGCCAACAGGTAGATAAGGAAAAAAAAAGGACCCTTTGCTTAATTTAAGGTCTTTCCGACTAATAATAATCATGGGCAAAATAATCATTAACTATTTTCCCTATTTAATTTATCTATTCAAAGTCTGGTAGGTTGAAAGACTTTTAATACTTGAAAGCAAGCCAATGGAGTCTAAGATAATACGCTATATAGATTGGTATCATACATCAAGTGTCTTGAGTCTTGAGGTTCACAAGTCCAATTACAGAGTTTGGAACTCAATAATATGGGATCAAACCAAAACCCAAAAAATAATAATAAAAAAAAAATCTTCATACATGAAAACCCAACAACTTTCCCCAAAACCCTAAAACAAAGGATAAGTTTGCCAAAAAAAAAAAAACATTAATTCCCTGGGCAGGTATAAAAATTTGTTACACAAAACATTTTACCCATGAGCATATATATATATATATATATTGCATTTGCATGAGTTCATAGATCATACCCATTGGGTATAATATACCCAGGTAAAATAAATGCCAAACTCAGGTTACATGGACAATCAAATAACTAGGTAGATGAGTGGAATTCATTGACATTAAATAAATCATTATGTTGTAATAAGTAAACTGGTTATGCACTAGATTAGGGTGAAATCTACAATTGTGTGAAGTGCTACAAATTTGGAGCCTATAAAAAAATTAAAAGACTTGAGATATATACTAAAAGGAAAACACTTATTAGGTCTGCCTTCCTTTCAAAGAGGTGAATCCCACATAAATGGCCAATAATTCTCCCTCTCTTGCTTGTGCTCAGGATCTCTCTCTCTCTCTCTCCTCAGGAAGGAAGAATTTGAATGACTTTTGTCTTTGTTTTGGAGGGTAAAAGAATAGCCCCATCTCACGTGACTGGCGAGAATTTGAAATCATCATGCTCTAAGTTCTTTTATTGTTCCACATTTGTTGCCTCATTCATTCATTCTTCCTTCCTTCAATTTAGTAGTGGCTTATTGGTCCTCCTTCCCTAGGCACACACTTTAGAATGGGTCCAATTTCCTAGGGACCAATTTGGACTCATTTCAAGCAAATTGAATGATGAAACTCCTGGCAAGCTGCATTAAATGAAACACCCACCCAGCCAAGGGGAGGGAAATGAAAGTACAAAGAGAGAGAGAGAGAGAGAGAGAGAGAGAGCGAGGACCCAAAGTCCAAGCAAACCCAAAAATGGGACACAAAGGGCAACTTTCATTTTCCCCCTAACCCTAAACCCTAACCCTAAACCCTAAACACAAAGGGGGAAAATGAAAGTGTACATGATTCTCTCTTTTTAAGCTCTTTTTTCTTTTGGTGTAAACCAATTGATGAATGTTCCTTCCAAAATGGTGTCATGTAGGTTTAGCCTTGATTTGCCACTTTTTTGGGTCTTGGACACTCACCTAAGGGGCCATGCCATGGGTCCAATTTATGGTTTTCAGCCAATAGGATTGCTCTCTTTGATTGGACCTTAGACCTTGGAGCCTCATTTAAAGTGGCCCTTATTATTGTAGTCTTTGATAGAGGTACTTATCATAAATCATGATAATGGGCCTTAAAAACTCCTAACATTCTATGTATACATAATCAGCAATAATTGTTGGGTAGTTTACTACCCACACGCATAAGCCAGTTTAAACCAGTGTCAGGACTCAGTCTGGTGTTTAGGGTTTAGGGTTTATCAGTGTCATTTTTGTTTGTAGCCAAAGTGGCTATCTTCCTACATAGGAAGATGTAAGAAAAATTGGTGATCATCCCTAGGAACATTTAGCCAAATCTGCCTATAAATGAAATATGAAATTAAAAAAATAATAATATTTATAAATTTTTACTAAAAACTGAAATTTACAAAAAAAGATGGAAATCTGGAAAATTATTATTATTTTTTCCCTGACTTCTGGTGATTAAAAACTCCAAAATCACTTGATGGTTGAATTCTTAATTTTTAATTTCTCTTTTTGGTGAAATTTTGCCATTAAATAAAAAGGTGCTGCCTGGTTGGGGGGGTTAACTGGAACTAGACCAGAACCAGGTCTGGCTTTTAGAACTGGAACCAAAGTGGGAAGTGGTTCACAATTTGTCAAGAACCACCCAACACTGGTATATAAACTAGTGTTGGGTACATGAGGCAGGTATGTTCAAAAGTTGATAGCAAATGTAATGAAATCATCAATATGGGCTCAAAAATAATTAACAACAAATGTTAAGGGATTTGGAGATTCTTTTGCCAGTGGGTACTGTTGATTTGGTCTTTAATACACATCTTTTGTGAAATGAATGGGGTAGTTGATTCAACAATGAAAACCATAGTCATGATAACTATGTGTACAAATACGGAAAAATGCTTGCATGAAATCTAACTTTGTGTATCAAAATGCTTTTCTATATGGAATAAGGTTTTTTGCTCAGTTATGTTGTTAGGTTCACTTCTCTTGGTTGGATGTTGGTCCCTCTCGTGTTGGTCCTTTATTTGCTTTTATGGATGTGAACATCGTTAGTGCTACATTGCCAACTTGACAGGATGAACTCAACTTGGTTTGTTGGCATATGTAGCATTAGTGATGTGAATTGGCAATTTTTAATGTGGACTTGATGATTTGGCAAAGTGGTGAAGTCGCGTGAACTTAGCCTCTCGGCAAAGTGCACTTGACAAAATGAGAAATATTAACTTGGCAAAATAACAACATAAGAAAAGCCAACTTAGCAAAATAGTTGAGCAAATGATATTCCATATTTATACAAGTGCATATCAAATATCAAATGATTAAGTACTTGATTATACACTTGTTGATAATAAGCTTGTATAGTGTTTAAGATGCCTAGAGGCCATATACATTCACCCCACTAATCCCTTTAATTAGGATCGAAATTCAAGAAATAGGATTAGCATTCAATGGCTTTTGTTCAATGTTGGTGTATGGATGGGAAAAAACTCATAATTTAAAAAAACATGTAGGAAAAAAAAACAATTGTGGGTTAGTATTTTTCCCCCCTTAGTTTCTTTGTTTGTGGGTTTGCTGTGCTTTTTTGGGCATCAAAATCTTGTGGTTTTCCATTGGGATCTTACACTTATAAGTAGACTATAAAATCATTTGGAGCTTATGCTTACAAGAGTATTGTTCTAAGCTTCTAAAGTGGAAGCAATTTGGAATCTGATTAGCTATTTGGATTATGAAGTGTTAAATATCCTCGACCCCCCTCCCCCCAATCAAGTTTTGGTTGACCAAGGTGGTTTTATACAAGCTTTGATTGTTGTTTTGCCAAAAAAAAAACATTGTCACACTAAAATCTGAAAAATTAACTAGTGATGGGTATTTCTATTGGTCTCCCTAGAGTCTTTGGGTTAAGGATTGAATAGGTGGTAGTAGAACATAAGAACAATGTTTGTCAAACAACTTTTAAAATTTTTGAAGGGGCGAGTGGGGAATGAGAAATTGTGCAAACCCACATTGGTTCAAAAATAGGCCTAGTGTCAAACAAAGCTCAATGGGGAGTGTTTAGTGTCTCCCACCCGTTGGGTCAAGCACAAATTGTTGGAACACAAGCTCAAATGGTAGCTTTTGGATGTCAACACAAGAAATTTGGATGCCCATTGATTAAAGTTTTTCTACAACTTTTGCTCTATAATCCTCAATAGGAATTTGTAAAGGTCGTTGAACAGAGTCTATCTACAAAAGGATATTTGAGTTTTATGTTGATTTGGTGTTCTAATTGTTCTTTCATAATTGTAAATCACATGGAGAATTTTCCTAAATGTATTTGGAGGGTAGCTTTTATCTATGATTATCCCTTTAAAAAGAAAAAGGTTTAGAGCATCTCCACTGCAACTACAATAATTATCTCACTTCTCATTAATTACAAGTGTTTTTAACAACCTTCTAAAATTAGCTCCACCAAACATAATTCTCAACCCCACTCATCACTTGCAAACCTTCACCTTAAGTGAATAATGAAAGAAAACACCCTATGTTGGTGATACTCAATTAGGCTATGTCAAACTTGTGCTTTTTTTTCATGGTTGGGTTTTAACACATTTTAATAAATAGATTGTGCATTTGGAACTAGGTTTTAATAGGCTCTAACATCTTTGGAACTTGATTGCAATGGAAGTTTGATGTTAACATTTACATGTAATCGTGCAAGTTGAACTCGAAGATGACAATGATAATGAATTATTCCTGTAAATGTTGTTAGTGCAAGTGGATAATGCATTCGAATGACAACATGGTGGTTCTTTGCTAGGTCGTTGAACAAATTTTGATCATTAACAACATTTAGACCACTCATAAATATGGAAAGATTATTTTTTTTCATTCCATGTACATGATAATCAGTTTTTTCATAAAAGATATAGGATGAGACACAATTTTTAAAAAAGAAACTTGAATGTTGTTCGTTTTGAGAATTTTTTATTGTGTAATGCAAGGATGTGTGTGGGCACTTGGGCCTTTATTCCATCCACAAGTGCACTATAGTCTTATGAATACTAACATATGGCATTGTAACAGATGCCAGTGATGAATATTGCAAGTTGGTGGAAACCACAACCACCAAATGTTTGTAACATTTTGTCAAAACAATTCATGATAATTTTGAATGAAAATACTTGTGACAACCATCGCATGATGATTTGGAGAAACAATTTAAAATCAATGAGGATTGCAATTTCCCATAAATGTTTGCATCATTAGACTATGTGTACTATGGATGGAAAATTGCCATGTTGTTTTGCAAGGGCAATCCACATACAAGGATAAACACAAATATATTATTTTAGAAGCAATTGCTAATTAGTTGTTGTGGATATGGCATGTTTATTTTGGGTTGCTTGGATGTAATAATGATTTGAACATGGTTGATTAATCCTCTTTGGTTGCAAATTTTACTTACAAGGCCTAGAGAGGTGTGAACTTCACAATGAATAGGAAGCTTTATGAACATTTTTATCTACTTATTGATGGGATTTATCCAAGGTCATTGGTATTTGTTCAAACGATCCATGAATCACAAGGCAAGAAGTGATAACATTTTACAAAATGTTAAAAGAATGCATAAAAGGATGTCAAGTATTGTTTCAGGGTTTTCTGAGCCATATTTCAAATTATTACAAATCCCAATAGACAATGGAATAAAGAGGTGATAGCAGATGTGTCGATGGCATGTGTGGTGCTTCACAACATGACCATTGAAAATGAGGAAGGTTATACTTTAGAGCTAATTTGGCAAGATTGTAATCCTTTACAATTTTTATTTTTTTTCACATTTGAAGTTTTCATGAATGGCACAAATGTCATAAAAGATGTTGATGTTTTAGATTTAGAAATGATTTCATTGAACACATGTGGACATTGAAAGGCAACAACTTGCATTGAAATGAAAACCTTTTTTTTTTACAAATCCAAATGTTTCAATGTATGTTTCAACATTCACTACTTCAATTTTTATTAAAGAATACATAACAATAAACAAGTCATGATAATTTTATGTATCATGAAGGTCATTTTTCATTTTATTTTATCAACTTTCATTAGTAGTTTCTCCAACCTTCCCATCGCCTAAATCATTACTCCTAATGCTTTTAAATAAGTTTCATTACCTATCACTAGGTACATTAGCCCTAATTCTCACAGTACATGTGCAAACATAAATGACATGCAAACACTTATGTCAATGAATCGTTCAACAATATGGTCATTCATTTCCATTAAGAGATGCAAATTATTGCTACAATTTTTTTTGTGAATGTAGATTCTTTGAAGCTCTTATTTTACATGTTCAACCACCAATTTCATTGGTTTTTCCCATATATGTCTGGCTTCCTCACTATATCTATCAAAATTTTCACATGTTATAATTCTTTTGGTATGGTAAGTATGGTCTCCATTACTATTAGCAATATCTTACCTTTTGGGTGCAGTCACAATCAAATAAACCAAAAGCCATGTCGAACAATCCCCAAAATTCTTTGAAAATTATAATTTTTTAAAATATGTTTTTGTGGTGCCACTTTAATCCCATGGTAATTTTGGGAAGTCTTACTAAATGACTAATATGAGTGTTAAGGAATTTTTTTTAAAAATTGAAAAAAAAAAATTGGGTTTTGGTTTTAATAAAGGACCTTTGAACTTGAACAACAATTACATCAAAAGTAGTCAATTTTGTAAATTATTAAGCTAAAGACTCTTTTAATAATGGAATTTTGATGAGAAAAAATTGATGTGATATCAATTGATTTCCCATAGTCAAAAAACACTCACAATTTGAAATTTGTGGAATTTGAAATTCTTCAAAATTAAAAATCTATTGAACAAAATTTTAAGATTTCAAAAGTCTTTTACCACATGTCAATGGGGTGTAATGTACATGACATTTAAAGCAAAGTTGTATTTTATGATACAAGAAAACAAATCATACAATAATTAACATATTTTCATGCAATTTAAAATTAGGATAATTTTTCAAAATGAAAGACAAAAGTTGGTAGAATTTGTACACTTATAGAAAATTCTTGGTTATTCATCAAAAGTTAACACAAAAAATGTGATATATTGAAAAAATTATATGTATTTTTAATAACATATTGCAAAAGGTTTCATTCAAAAATTCATTTGTATGAGAAAGTGAAAATGACCCAAAAAAATATTATAGTCCTTGAATCCTTTATCATTGTTGGCTCATTTGATTGTGATTGCACCTTTTTATAAAGTGAGATAGGATCTTAGATTTCATTGTTGATTCCTTCCCCAAACCAAAATCTCCAATGTTTGTGACCAGTTTGTAATTTGCTTATTTTGTCACATTTCTATCTACTATTATCTTTCGTATTGTGTTCCCAATGGCATTCTTTATCTATGAATTTGAACTTGCAAGAATATATTTTTGATGGTATCACATAGATGTTTAATTATTCCATTGTGGCATGTTCATCATCTACTAACACTTTATGGACTTGTTGGCTTTAGAAAACGCCTTTCCATCCTTTCCTTTTTTCTAACATATTTCTTTAATATACAATAATCCCCTACAATGGCTACATTTGATGATTTAATTTTTTGTTTCATGCAACATTCCAAATTTGGCACATTTCGATAAAAAATCATTATTTTTGGCCAGTTAATAGCAACATGGTCAATTGTTCTACCTAATTGACAAATTCCAAAATTGTTGAAAACAGAAAAACTAGCTCCCAAATTAACTCCAACTTCTTGTTTCAAAAATTGATTGGGGATTTTGAATTTAAAACATTCATTTGCTTTTCTATAACCAATTCTCCTAATATTTTATATTATTGTTCTTTCTTTAAATGCTCATATGGAGAATCCCCTAAGTTTCTTATAACATGTTCCACTTCAATCACAACATTGCTTTTTGGTTTGAGTTTGGTTAAAAACCTTTTCTACTATTCATATAATATTTTTCATTTCTCAAAAATTTTGTCCAATCTATCAAAATATTTATGCACCTTTTCATTAAGTTTTTATTTAATGGCATCAAGTTTTACCCCAATCACATCATCATGCACATCTCCATATTTTTGTATCGTTAGGGTTCTCAATTGAACCTTTGATATATTGAAGCTAGGTTCAATTTCTTGAACCACTCCTTAACCCTCCCATGTAAATTGGGATTGATAATTTTGAAAAGTTTATTGATGTTTAGTTCTTTCACCTTTGTTTCCATAGCCAAGTGCTCCACCTAATGATTAACATCCTCATTATCACACCTCCATCCTCATGATCATGTTGGGTTAATGCATGGTTGGGTGGACCAATTTGGGTGTCACACTAGCCAATTATGCCTTGTGGTTGCCATTGCAAACCCATGTTGCTTTATAGGTTTTTAAATTTATTAAAATGGACTTAGTTTAAATATCTTAACTTGAATATCTACATGATGCAAAAAATCATTTTACAAAATTTTAAAAATTGTAAAAGCCATGGACTTTTGAACTCAAAATTCATGGACTACACCTTTGACTGCCATTTCTATGTGGACTATGCTTCAATCCATTGATTGATGGGGTGTGTGTTAGGGATTTGTAATTAGTAAGATTTCATATTAAAGAAGTGTAGGAGCAAAATAAATAATGAGTTAAATTTTAAAACTATACTTATGGACTTTTGAATGGGTTAATTACGAACATTTTTTCATAAGTCCATATCATATTGAAGGAAGAAATATTTTATATATTTTTTGTTTAAATGTTTAAAGAAATAGAAACTCTTGATGTGCCATCAATGACATGGAAAAAATATGGAGGAAATCAATGTAAACTATTGTAAACTAATTGTAATTTCTAAAATTTGACCACTTTTTTGAGTAATAGGGACTTTGGTTTTGTGGTAACTTGGTCCACCTAACCATGCATCGACCCTGCCCCCAAAGAACTCATTTGTCCCTTGTAAGTTAGTCATGTGAATTACCTTTTATCCTTCACACAAAACACATAAAGTTAACTTCTTATTAATTTGAATCTTCATCCACCTCTCTTTCTTCCTCAAATTTGACAACTTTCAACATGTTGACATCATCTACTTTAAAACTAAAATTCGTATCACTCTTCCCTTCGAACTCTTTTTCCCATGTACTTGTTAAACTACAACAATATTTCCCACCTAAGGAATGGGCCTCATGACTTAATAATTCTATGGGTTCATAATTTTGTTTCTAGCTTTCAACTTGTCTTTATACTTAAGATTGTACAAATGGTCACCTCCTTCAATTAAGTTACTGAAGATATTGAAATCCAAAGGTCTCCTAACCTATGAATGGAATTTAGGTTTTCATGAATAATCTTTTGTTCTTCAAGTAAAACGAATGGGCCAAGTGGATGCCCAATGTGAAAAAAAACCTAGTTTTGATGGGGTGCAAAAGGACATAGCTCTATCTATTCCTTGAAGTTTTCAACCAAATAACAATTATCATGTAAAAACCAAAATGTGGTACACCCACAAAAAAATCCCCTACTCACATTGCCTTTGGATCAAAACCTATTATTTCTATGGTGGCAAAGTTTGTGATACATAATATGACAATACTTGGCAGATTATCTCTTCCAAATTTTTGTTTGATCAAATGCCATTTTTTTGACCTTCGAACCCATGTTTGTTGCTTCCACAAATCATCTTTTATAATTTATAACAACCTCCAAATCCATTCAATTATCATTGTTTCCAATGTGATCCAATACCACCTTTAGGATTAGTCATTCTCTAATTTCTCTATTCATGTCTTCTCACCATTCAAAATCAGAACATCAATTGCTTGATCTACCTTCTTTTAGTACATTGGAAAGTCCTATTCTAATACCAAAAAGAAAGGCCCTTAAAAAACTAATAGACTATAGTAAGTTTCATTAAGCAACATACACCTAACTTAATGGTCTTAACATCTTTTCAAAGAGTTGAATAAAAATTATCAAACATTAATTCCAACAACTTCTACCATGCAACATTTTTACACTATATGTCCTAATGAAATTAAATGTGCTTTTATGGGGATCATATTCTCATGGTGCACTAGATCTTGGTCCCATTACACTTAGCACCTGCCCAAACTTTTAAGTTCATAGATTACATTCCAATCTCACACATTACATTCAAAAAACAAAACATATATTTACACAATTTTAAGGTGTCCAAGTCATTGAAGAACATTACTTGATGATGGCTCCCCTTTCCCATAGATGAACACAAAAATATCTCCCCACAACATAATATTATTCAACATTGACCACACACCATACACTATCACAAGATCAAATGCAACTCATTAAAACAAATTGTAACCCAACAATCACAAAACAAATCATCTTAAACAATCCATATGCAAAAGTGCACAATCACTTCATTCTCAAAGCTTCAAGGAATTTAATATTCTTGATTCTAACATTGGTTTTTTTTCCCCACATCCAACATAAAAGCTAAATATTTATTTTGAAAACCAAACTTCAAACTTCCTACAAGTCTCCAAGGTCCCTTGCAAACAATCAAGAATTCAACAATAAACATCAAAATTTCCAAAATAAACCCTAACATTGTAAAAGACCTAGATGCCCATAATGTTTACATAATGTTTTTCAGGATGTATGGGTGGAATTTGGGGTGCAATTTTTTTCTTGCACCCCAAAAATTTCCAAGTTTTGGGACACATTGTAGGAACTTGATGCGGTTGCACATTTATGACACCCATGTTAAAAGAACAATGACATGTTGTCACACATGGCATTAAAATGGTGCCTATGTGGCACTTATCTAGTACTCAAGAATGCATTGGGAACATGAACCCACGTCCCCCACATGGAATGCATGTTCAGATGTTTATGCACATTCCCCACATTCCATGTGGGAATAAGTTTTAGGTGGGAGCTCTTGGCCAATAAAAAGAATGTATGTTCCCATGTTGGGAAATGTTTTAAAAACATTGCACAAAATCTATGTCATTTCAAAAGAAGCTCCATCAATGTAGGTTTTGGAAAAAAATTAAAATAAAAAATAAGGCCTACATCATTTCAAAAAAAAACTTATGTCAATTTTTGTAAAAAATTATGTTATTTATAAAAAAACCTAGGTTGACATAGGTTCTTTTTGGAGTGATATAAGTTTTGAATATGTATTTTTTAAATAAATAAAATTAATGTCAACACCACATAGGTGCCACATTAGCACCATTTTTGTGCCACATGCACCATGTTAATGTGGGTGTTATAAATGTGTGGCAACATTACGTTTCTACAATAAATGTGCCCCAAAACTTGCAAATTGTTACGGTGCATAGTAAGTTTCACACTCCAAGTTCTGCCCTTGCAACCTTAAACCCCACCTTTGAACCCTTACACCCCAAATAATAAACCTTTTTTTTAAAGAACACCCAAGAAATGGAAAGAGACAAAAACCGTTCACACATTCAAGCTCTTTGTTGAAAGTGAATAACAACACCTTTAAACCACCTTGATTGTACTCCATTCACACCATACAACAATTTTCCAAAAAATCAAAGCAATTTTCACACTAATTTTTTTCTACATCACACTTGTGAGTCTAGTTAGCTCGTAATTCTACCTTTTCCATTGGCTAGAACTTGTAGTTCAACTACCTCCTAGTTTGGATTTTCAATGGCTAGACCTATGATCTAGTTACCTTCTAGTTTTGGTTTTTCCCATGGCTAGAATATGTGATCCCTTTTATAAGGTTTCCTTTGGTTGGAAGGTATGACCTAACTACCTTTTGATTTTTCCCATGATTAGAACATGTGATCTAAGTTTTGGGGTTTCCCATGGTTGGAACTTGTGATCTTGATTGTGTGTTTCCCATAATAGAACCTATGATTTAGATACTTGAAAAAAGAACCAAAACCAACCTAGAACCCAAAATGGGCCAACATTAGTCCTCATCCATCAAAAGAAACATGTGGAGAGTATTTTCTGGTATAGGGAAGGCCCAAGGATGAAGACATTACCAAAATATGAGTGTCGTTTGAAGCAATAGTTGAAGGTGATACCTGTATTTTGGTAACACCTTCATTTAAAGGCCTTTCCAAGCATAAAACAATCATTAAAACAAATTTAAACTATATTTTCAACAATTTTTTTTACTTTTATGATTACAAATTTAAAATTAACATCAGTTTTTTTTTTTTTTAAATTTTAAATTTCAAATAATGAAAATACAAAGGGGAATGTGCTAATAAGAACAACAAATAATAAGATCAAAAGGATGACCATAAGCAATGTAAAGAAATTCATGGTGCAAGAAAGTTAAAAAATTGGAAAAAATAAGGTAACATAAGCTTCATCAATTATGTAAATTCAATAATTATAAAATTTAGAAAAAAACTAACAATAACAAACAAATAGGATCCAAAAGAATTTCTTGATGGAATACTTGTTTATAACATAAATGAAAAAAAACAATGAATGGTGAGCAAATAAAGGTAAACAATCCAAACATAAAATCAAAATGTAAAGTAGTAGGCTTTAACATAAATATCATAGCTAAACACATACAAAAAATGTAATTAATTGATTATTGAAATGTTCACAAATATATTTTTCCATGATCAACAACATCTAAATAGGAAAAAAAACCAAGTGAAAAAGTGGACAACTACACAATTCGCTAACAACTACACAAGTAAATGATTATCATGACCGAAAAAACATGGCACCTCATTTATTTGATTTCATCTCCATCACAAAAGTGCAAACACCAATTTCCAATCTAGACATCTAATGTGCATAAAAATAATATCAACATCATATTTGAAAAGCTTAAAGTTTGGGTATCAAGAAGAATAAATCAATTCAATAAACAATAGGACATAACAAAAAACTTAAGCAAAAGGAAAAATGTATTTTTGTAAAACTACGAAAAAACATTGATTTGAACATATGAGCAATCAAAGGGCAATCATACAAACAAATGAACATGCCAATAGTGAAATAATGAATATGAATTCCATCATATGAGGAGTGTATCCATAAGTGCACAACATTAAGTAAGATTAAATATAAAAAGTTAGTGCAACATGTGGAGTGAACAAAACCAATGAAAATCTTATAACAAGCAAAAGAAAAATAACGATGAAATTGTGCGAGTGTGAATGAATGAAAATATGCATTATTTTTGGCCCTACTCCTTTTACCTCACCTTCAATGGCCTGGATCTATTGAAAAAATGACATTATTGATAAACAAAATAAGCCCATTCATAACCAAAAAAGTAGGTTAGGTTTATAAGTTAGGATTTGTGTTAAGTTTGGAGAATGATAGCTATAAATTTAGCAAAAATGGCTACCCTAAACATAACCTTAAATTAAATGGTTAAAGTTTTAAATAAATTTAATATAACAATAAATAATTAAAATAATGGAACATACAACAAATTGCATTTGTTGATTAATTGATCTAAAATCCACAATTTGGCTTGAATGTTTTAATCAAATCAACAATCAAGTTTCATGAAAATGGATTATGGAAATATAACATGTTGAAAACATTACCCTTTAAAAAATCAATGGTTATGACTAGTTGGATTGAATAGTCAAACAATTTCAATAGCCCAAATGTTTTAATATATGTGTAGGCTAATTCAAATTTCATAAGAATTATATATATACATGAAATTTTTGTCATATTTTTCTTTTGTTCATGATTTTGTTATGATGTTGTCCAAAGCTTGTGATTTGTTTGTTATTTTGTTTCATTTCTTCATTTTTAAAACATTATTATGATAAGTATCCATGAATTTTGAACATAACCATTTTTTTTGACATTTTTTGCATATGAGTTCTCAAATGGTCATCATGTTCTCACTATAAGAAAACGTGGCTTTTCAAAAGGTTAACTTGATCGAAATGTTCACATTGACCCAAGGGTATGTCCATTTTGACTAAAGGTTTGGGGCATGAAAAACACATGTTACATTTGACTTAAATGACCTTTTAACCAAATGTCAAGTCAAAGATTTGGTCAAAATGGACAAATGTCCATCAAAATGGCCATGGCTTAATCAAATTGACCATATTGAATGGATATGGTTTGATCAATTTGACCATCCTGATTTGACCCTTAGTTAAATTAACCAATATGATTTGACAATTAGTTAAATGAACCATACTCATTTGATGACAAAGTTTATTTGTTAAGCCTAGGCCACCTACTTAACTTAACATAACTAGTAGGTTCAGTTAGGCCTAGACTACCTATTTAGCAACCTAGTCAAAAAACATAGCATAAAGACTAACCAAAAAGACTTAATCAAAATGGCCAAGTCCAAATTGATTTGTCCAGAATGGCATTTTGGTCAAGTTGGACATGGGGGCAAAAAGACCAAATGGGGGGCTTTTTTGACCAAAATTCCTAGTAAAAAAAGTTGGGATTTCTTGTAGTGTTTTGTTAGTAATGAATTTTTCTATATAACAAACATTTAATTAATTTTTTTTAATCCATTACTTTTTCATTTATTTCTTCCTTGTTATTTCATAACACTTCATTTGTTTCTAGGTTCTTCATCAATGTGTAATTATAATGTGTTTTGCACCAAGTTTTTTTTGTTTCCAATGTGATTTGGGTGCATTTGTGATGTATTTCTTCTTGTTCAGACTTGGCCTTATTTACAATTATGTTTTTATATTTGCATTTTAAAAGGTTCTTTGCAAATTTCTTTAAACTTCAAATTGTTTATTGTTGTTCTATTGTATTTTTTTGTGATTTTTTTTTTGATGTTTATGTTTCACAATATTTAATAGGTTTTTTGGGAGGTTGTGTATCTTTCAAAACTCATTTATGCAATAATAAAATCTTAAATCAACACCGATTTTAATTGTGAAGTGTTATTTCAATAAGCTTGTTACAAGTCCTTGAATTGTGTTTTGGCTTTATTTTGGAGTGATGCATTTGATTTTGAAGAACATTTAAATCTTCTAGTTACTTTGTGGGAACTTTTTAAATTGTTTCAATTGATGTTATGATGTTTATGGTCTTTTCAAGTGTGTTGATTTATGTTTTTTATATATATCTACTTGACCTTTTTTTAAATTACATTGTTGATTACTATGGCTTTTTTGCCAACAAATTATTTTACATTCAATGATGATGTTATTGAGGATGTTTTGGTGAAAAGGAACATGAAATGTTTCTGGAAGTTAATGAATTTGTGTTTGTTTATGACCTTCCACTTATTGAGCTTTTGATTAATTCTTTGGTTGGTGAAAACTTCATGGATGCATGTCAGTAAGGAAATTGAAGATGCTTGAAATTTGGAAGTTAATGTGGATGAAGAGGTTTTAAATGTCCATTTTTGAAACTTCAAACCAAATGAAGTTGAAAACATCAAGATTATGGGTTGAAGGCAAAGTTATCATCTAGATATTTGGAATGTCATTGTCTTTTAACTCTTGGTGCAAAAAAAATTGGCATTTCGTTGTCCATTGGTGATTGAAGTGAAATTGATCCGAAGTTTTTGGTAGATGTGTTTTTGGAATCATGTTACAAGTCACCAAGAAGAATGGTGATCTCTATTCTCCTACAAAATAAATTGTTAGTCTCCATAAGTTTATTAAATGTTTGTTTTTTTTATATATTTTTTCTTTCATTGTATTCATATTGTATTTTTGTTATAGTATTACAATGATCTTTTGAATTCTTGGTAAATTGATTTGATTTTGAGAAGCCTTTAATTTTGCTAAGACCAATTGGCCAAGTGTGAAGTTTATGATTAAGACAAATGTAGTATTCAAGCAAATGAAGCTTGTTGTTAACAAAGCTATAAAAAAGTCCAATATCATTGGTCTCAAAATGGATACAAGGAAATTAGATGTTCTATCTTTGACTACATAAAGGGATATGTTCAAGCAAGATAAGTGTCAATTAACCTCCTTTCATGGGATCAACCTTGGTTTTCGCTATTTTTGCATAAGGAGTTTTGTCATTTGGGGTGGTCAAAGCTATGAAATGTCAATGTCAATGATTTTTCATTTCATACAAATGAAGTCAAAATGCATTTAAAGTATTCTTCCTTTATCTTGTTTTTTCCTTTTCTTTTTATATTGATGAAGTTTTTTAACAAACATTATGTTTATGAATGTTTATTGTAAGTACTAGTAAGTCCTTTAAGAAAATCAGAAATTTGACATCATTCATTGTGCCATAAAACATCATCGACCAACAATTAATTATTATGTTGTGATGTTGACATGTTTAAAATTTTAATGTCTTATTGGCCTTTTTCTTGATTCATTTCTTCACCCTTCATTTTTGACATTGAAAGTGAAGTTCAATACCTTGAAAGATAATGTTTGGTTTGGACAAATTCTTATTGGGAAAAATATTTTATGTTTATTGAACAAGTATTTGATTGAGTATATCTTGGAGTTCAAAAGCAAGAATATCACCAATAAAATTGGTAATGGAATTATTATCACCAAAATGATTATGCTTGGTCCCTATTGAATATGGAATTAAAAAATTTGGCCATTGTGAAGCAAAGTCTTGTGTCAAGTAGGTATTTTGTTTACCTTCCTTTTGTTATTATATTATTTTTAATCAAAAATTCATTTCTAAATGGTTTTTATTTTTCATAGGTATGATCATTTTAATGAAAATGTTCAAAATTGAAGAATGTACTACGTAATTTTTAGTGAAGTGAAAGGTGATCATGCTTTAACATTTGAGGAGGCTTATTTAAAAGAACAACAAATCATGAAAAAGCTTAAGGTACATATTGATTAAGGTTTTAAAAACATATTTTTTTGTTTATAATTTTAAATTTGTGTTTTGTATCCTATTTTTTAGGTTTGTGTTATTTGTTGTTCATATTCTTTAATTGTTTCATTGTTTTGTGTCTTTCATTTTTGTTTGTCATTTTTTGTATGCTCTTTATGTTTGCTTATATATAGATATTATTCTTTTTTTTCAGGTGGTTGATGCCTCATCCTCCCTTTGTATTGTTAAACATCTTATAATGGAGTTGAATTTGCTAATCGGTTTGAGTCAACACCATTGTGAAAAGGAAAATGTTCATGTTGTTGCTACTACAAGTTTGAATGTTTTGGAGGTTGACAATGATCTAAACATGGCATTTTAAAAACTAGTGGAGGGTTTTGTGTATGTGTGGAATGTGTTGGTGATATACGATACACATGACTTATAACAACCTCCACCCATATGGGTGGATGTCAATTTCCGAAGCTCATCAATTGTAATATAACATTGGCAATTTTGATGTGCTAGCAAGTTTGTTTCATGCTTCTCAATTTGCTCGAAAAGATTAAACATGTCTTTGTTCTTATCATTTTCATTAGCATAGCTTGTGTTGTTGCCCCATGTGTGAACCCATACATTCTCATTTTTCACATTTTTAAAATTGAAAAATTTTAAATTTGACAATGTGAAGACATCGAGGGCTCAACTGATTTTTCCTTCCAAACCTAATTTTTGCAATTTGTTTGAATTTCCAACATAAAAATCCATTCAAAAATCAATATCTTCCACATTTTAACTTTGAAAATTGTGAAACAAATTCTATTAAATCTAACTCACCAATGGCTTTTCAACAATGCTAAAAACACCCCAAATTCCAATATATGTTAAAATTTAAATTAAATTAAATTAATTGATTCAATAATCAATAGCTTCCACATTATAGCTCCAAACATTCTCAAGCCAAATTGATGCACTCCTACTCATCATAACTCTCCAAAGATACCAAGAGTGTGGCATGAAGTGTTGTGGTTTGGGAGATTTCAACATGACAAACAAAACAAAACAAATATCTTGCTTCATATATAGACTAGTTGGCTCCTACTTGTGTTTCCTTTATAGTGAGTTTTGCTACACATATTGCATTTGTGTGAAACTTTATTGTGTTTCAATCATGATGGCTAAAGGTGTTTTAAATCATTGCTAAAGGTGAGATTTAAATCACTTAAGGTATATGGTGGTAGATTATGTTATTTTCATGACCATGTTATATTCAAATGATTATTCATAACTAGTGGTACCCGTGACCTTCGAACATTCATGGTTACGCCACTCCAACCACCCAAAACGTGTAGTGGTCTCGACCGACGTTGTGCGGGTATCAAAACCAGCCGTGTGTACCCTCAAGTTATCAGTTTGGGTATTTATTCCCTTACCCGACGTGAGAAAACCCAAAACCCCGATTCTGACATTTTGAACCTTGGTTCTCGAAAGTTTTGGAAATTTTTGAAAACACGCTTTTCTATATAACTGTCGATTC